>JAEEGJ010007303.1_pt1 | contig 31893 bp, 23 predicted proteins | sample 8958761 | NCBI WGS metagenome assembly JAEEGJ01 (sample SAMN16246546, study PRJNA631951) | gut metagenome | biome: gut microbiome; feature: rumen; material: RS-attached | host: Bos | place: Iran: Karaj | collected 2018-10
GACGCAGGTGCGGATGGACGAAACCGAGCCGGCCGAGAAGCACGCGCTCACGGCACAGGCGTTGTCGGCAGAGATGGAGCCGATGAAGCCGCCACCGAAATTGGAACCGGCGGAAATGTCGGCGATCGCGAAGCAGCGCGAGACGGAACAGCCGTTCGCGACGGAGCCGATGAAGCCGCCGACGTGTTGGTCGCCCGAGGTGACGGTCGCGCCCACGACGGAGCAATCGGCCACGGTCGCGCCCTCGGCGCGGCCCGCGAGGGCGCCGACGTAGCTGCGGCCGCTCACGGTCGCGTTCACGATGCAGAGGTTGGTGACGGTCGCGCCATTGCCGATGTACCCGAAGAGGCCCGCGTAGTCGGATCTGTAGGAGCCGTTCGTCACAGTCAGGCTGGAGATGACGTGGCCGCACCCGTCTAACGAACCGGTGAACTTATGGTAGCCGCCGATCGGCGTCCAGGGCTCGCCCGCGAGGTCGATGTCGCAGCCGAGCACGTAGGCGCCGGCGAGGTCATTGGAGATGTCGGCGAGGTCGGCGCGGTTGGTGATGATGTGCGTGTCCGCGAGGGCGGTAGTTGCGACCGCGAGCATCGTGGCAAGCATGGTTTTTGCGATGTGGTTCATGGGAGCGCTCCTTTCAAGTTTGACACTATTATAGCACTCTCTGGCGATGTTGCAACGAAAAAGTTTGGAGCTTTTGGCTTAGAGCTTGGAGCTTGGAGCTTCGCCGCGAAGCGGCCAAACTTCGCGCCGTCAGGCGCGCATCTGTGGTATCATTGAAGACATGAAGAACCGCAACTGGAAAATCGTCTATTCGTCCTACGAGGGCGTCGAGAAGCGCGCCGTCGAGTTCCTCAACGAGGAAGTCGGCGACCGCATCCTGCGCGACCCGGGCGTCTACTCCGTCCACGTGATGGCCTGCGAGAAGGTCGGATGCGCGCTCGACAGGAACGCCATCGTCGTCGGCACATGGGAGGGCAACCCGGTCCTCCAGTCGCTTCTGCGCCGCGATGAGGTCCCCGAGGGCGGTTACCTCGTCCGCGTCGTCGACAACCCCGGGAATCCCGACCTCCAGCTCGTGCTGATCGCGGGCGACACGCCGTCGGCCGTCCTCTGGGGCGCGGCGGATTTCGTCGACGCCGGACTGCCGGCCATCGCGCCGCTGCATGACGGACACCGTTTCGAGACGGACATCTTCGAGGAGGCGCGCCTCAAGCCGTACGAAAGCCGCCGCGCGCCCAAGACCCGCGTTCGCAGCGTCTTCTTCTGGGGCCACACGGTCGACGACTACGAGGCCCACTTCGCCAACCTCGCGCGGCTGCGCTTCAACGAGGTGATCATCTGGAACGAGTTCCCGCCCGTCAACGCGCGCGACATCGTCGAATGCGCCCACAGCTGGGGGATTGCCGTCGTCTGGGGATTCTCCTGGGGCTGGAGCACGAACTGCACGCAGATCGACTTCGACAACCTCGGCAAGCTCGGCGACCACATCGTCGAGGAGTGGCGGACTGTCTGGAAACCGCTCGGCGGCGACGGCATCTACTTCCAGTCGTTCACGGAGCTGTCGCAGGACACGATCGACGGCCATCCGATCGCGGACACCGTCGTCGGCCTCGTCAACTCCACCTGCGCGCGCATCTTCGCAGAGTCACCAAACGAGCGCATCGAGTTCGGCCTCCACGCGACCTCGGTCCGGAAGAAGCTCGACGTGATCGCGCGCGTCGACCCTCGCATCGAGATTATATGGGAGAACTGCGGCGGCTTCCCCTACAACACCACCGCGCCGTATGACCCCGACTACGCCGAAACGCTGACGCGGGAGATTCTCGCGCAGAAGCGCCCCGCCGGTCTCGTCTTCAAGTGCCAGGCGATGCTCGACTGGTCGCGCGGGCGCTTCAACCACCAGCCGGGACCGTACATCATTGGCCGCGCCGGACGCCGCGTTCTGCGCGAGGACGAGGCGGTGCTCGAGCAGCTCTGGCGCCACTACACGGCAGACTGGCTGCGCTACGGCGAGTTCGCGTACAGGATCGTCCGCATGGCGCAGGCCGAGAAGGACGTGCCGGTCACGATGAACCTCGTCGGCAACCTAATCGGCGAAATACACTTCCCCACCGCGCTCTGCGCAGAGCTTTTCTGGAGCGCCGACGAGCCGTACGAGACAATCCTCGACCGCGTCCTCCGCCGGCCGCCGCACTAGGCAGATAGCAGATAGCACGGGTTAGGCGCCGACGGTCTCGATGCGGGCGATGTAGTCGTCCTGCTCCTTGCGCGGGATGTCATTCCAGCGGATGTTCCAGCCCGCCACGCGCACCTGGAGGTTCTCGTACTTCTCCGGATGCGCCTGCGCGTCGCGCAACGTCTCCGGCGAGACGATGTTGATGTTCATCGCCACCCCGCCGACGCCGTAGAACCGCTCGACGAGCGTTCGGAAGACGCGCAGTCCCTTTTCACCTGCGACGGCTGACGGATGGATCATCACGTCGTAGATGCTGCCGCAGGGGAAGTTCTCCGGCGCGATGGCGGCGTAGCTCTGGATGGAGCCGGTGACGCCTTCCGTCTCGGCACCGACGCTTGGCGCCATGTTTTTGGAAAGCGGCTCGCCCGCCTTGCGGCCGTCGGGCGTCGCGCCCGTAAGCTTGCCGCAGTCTATGAAGCCGCGCGAGTTGAGCCCGTAGCAGACGAAGACGCCACCGCGCGCGTTGGGCTTGCCAACGAAGCGCGACGTGAAGCCCTCGATGACTTCCTTCGCGAGCGCGTCAGCCTCGGGATTGCCGCAGCCCCACTTGAGCTTGGAGTTCTTCATGCGGAGACGCAATTCCTCGTGTCCCCGCCAGTCGTCGGCGAGGATGCGGCCGAGTTCGGCGAGCGAGATCTCCTTTCGGTCGAAGACGAACTCCTTGATCGCGAGAAGCGAATCGACCGCCGTCGCGAAACCGACTTCGCTGATGGCCGTGAAGTTGTACTTGTAACCGAGCGAAAAGGCGTCGACGCCTTTCTCGAGCGCCGATCCCAAGGCCAGCGAAAGCACGAGCGCGGGATTGACCTCCGCGAGATGCGCCTCCTCCCGGCGGAGAAGTTCGACGGTCCTGTCCGTGGTTTCGTGGAGGATGCGAAAATACTCGGCCTTGAAGGAATCGAAATCCCCGTTCCCCATTCCCCATTCCCCGTTTCCCGCCTCCGCCAGCAATTCGACAATCGGCTGCGGCAAAATGACGCGCGTGGCGCTCGTGCAATTGCCTTTGGCGCGGGGCAGGTACTCGAAGCAGCCCCAGATGAGAAGGTCGCGGCATTCCTCGTCCGTGAGGCCGACGGGCTTCATCGAGCGCGCCATGTTCTCCTCGCTCATCAGGCAGAGCGGGCAGTGCTTGCGGAGCATGTCGAGTGCCTTCCACCAGATTTCATCCGGCGTGTTCTTCGCCATCTTGAGCTGGAACTTGGGCGTGGGCAGGGCCGTTTTTTCGACGACGTCGAGGATGGTGAGGGAGAGCGGATTGTAGGCCGTTGAACCGTCTGGATTTGTGCCGCCGAGGTAGATGGGGTGTCCCCAGTAGTTGTCGATGGAGCCGAACTGCCAGAGGAAATGTCGGAACTCCTCGCGAAACTCGGCCTCGGTGGTGCGGCCGGCCGCGAGGTCTGCCTGGTAGTAGGGCCACCAGCGGACGTCGATGTTGTCGAAGGTGCGCACCTGGAAGTAGTTGAGCGGCTCCGACAGGATGAAGTACACCATCGTGAACTCCATGATGTCGAAGACCGACTGCGGCGGCCCGACGCGCTGTCGCTCAAGGGACGCGACAGCCTTGGCAAGCCAATCCACGGGAGGGACGGGCTTTGTCCCGTCCGCGGCCGCGACAAAGCGCGGCCCTCCCGCTTTCGCCAATTCCTTCTTCGCTTCGGCTATCAGCCTGTCGATGAAGCGCATCATGGCGGCGGCCGTGCGCTTCTCGGCGCGGTAGAAGGGCGTATCCTGGGTGTAGGAATCGGCGCGCGCCTTCATTCCGGGAAAGCCGATTTTCAAGATGTCCACCCAGTCGGGCGCCGAGTGGTCGAAGTCCTTGCCGATCGTCGCGCGCCCCTCGCGTTTCATTTGCATGACGGCCTCGCGAAGGCCGGGCGAATACTTGTCGTCGACCTCGGCGGCATGCTTCCAGAGGATTGCGCCCATCGGACGCTCGTGCCGGTTCCAAGCGGATATGGCGGGGAAGCAGTCGAAGCGGGAGAAGCCGATCTGGACGTTGTCGACGAGGAAGTCGAAGCAGTCGGCGGCGACATCGTACCAGTCCGGGCCGGCTGGAGCCGGCCTCTCCGATGAAGAGGTGGCTTTCGCTTCGGCCACGATGCGCTTAACACCTTCGATTAGGCCGTCGTTGTCGAGACCCGTCGCAGGGTTGGCGAGGTTCATGCGCCACTTCCACTTGAGGTAGGTGGCCTCGTCGCCGATTGAATCCGGACGCTTCTCCATGCGTGTGGTGTACTGCATCCGGCCGTCCCATGTCGGAACGCCGTCTTCGGGAATCTCGACGCCGGTGGATAGGATGGTCGATGAAGAAGGTGTGGCCGTTTTCATTTCAAATCAGCCCCTCGTTTTCAAGGAAGCCAATGATTTCGTCCGCCAGGCGCGCGTAACCCTCGTCGGTGTAGTGGACCCAGTCGCGGTGGAGAGTCCGGCACTCGCGGCGGGCGAAGTCGCCGAGTTCGTTGATGCGTACGCCACGAGGGACGAGCACTTCGCGCGCGATGCGGTTGTATTCGTCGATCTCGCGGTTCGAGCGGTAGGCCCAAGTTGACTGTTCCTCGATGACGGGCGTCGTGGTGGCGAAGACGACTTCCGCATTGGGGAAGAGCTGCCGGATGCGGGTCAGGACGCGGCCGATGTAGTAGCGGTAGAACTCGGGCGGCGTCAGGGGATCGGCGTCGAAGCGGAACTCGTTCGGCACGTTCTCCGGGGAGATTGTCACGCCCTCGGCTTCGCCATCGCACCCGCCCGATGCGGCGTTGAGGTGCAATGCGTCCCAGAGGCCGTTGTTCCAATGGACAATGTCGATGTCCGGCAACGAAAGCTGTCCCTTCCAGTCGGAAAGGGCGCGCAAAGTGTATTGGGCGAAGCGGCCGCAGTCCTTGTGGAAGAAGACGTTCGCCCTTCCTGCAAGCTTGTCCCGCACGAGGGTTTCGTAGCCCATGCGAATCGAATCGCCTAGAAGAAGTATGTTTTTCATGGTTGTTGGCTCCCTTCAGCATGCTGCCATTTAACAGGACAACGGTTGCTGCACGGCGACAAGTGCAATTGTACCACGATTTACGCAGTAGGCGCGCTCGACAGCCACTGCTCGAGTTCGGTGTAGAAGTGGCCGAACACGCCGTGCCCCATGCCGACGCCATGGAGAATGGCCTTGTCGGACGACGGGCAGACGTTGTAGGCGCTGTAGACGGCGTGCGGGGCGCAGGCCATGTCGCAGAATCCCACGACAAACCGGATGGGGCATCGGATCTGCCGTGCGAAGTTGGTCCCGCAGAAGTACGGCGCCCATTTCTCGGCCGCCGCGCGGTTCTCCGATGCCTGGTTTTCGATGATTTGCGGCCAACCGCTCTGGCGGCCTTCCACCTTGGAACTCAGCAAATCCGTGATTGCCGGGACAAAGATGCAGCTGCGGGTGATGTGGCGGTTGAGCGCCGTCAATATCAGGCCGAAGCCGCCCCCCTGCGAAGTTCCGGCGTAGTCGAAGGCGGAGAGATCGCATTCCGGACGCGCCGCAAGCCAGTTGACTGCGCGGTTGATGCCGAGGATGGAGGCGTAAAAGAAGTAATCTTCACGTCCTTTGTGGATGCCGGACTGGCAGTAGCGCGGAACGCCGTTGGGCTTTGCGTATTGTTCATCCTGTTCCTCGTAGAGCCGCTGGCGCTCGGCCGCCGCCTCCGGCGTATCTCCTTCCGGCTGTCGATAGCTGTGGACGTTCATCGTGAGCGTGATGCGGTTCGCGTCCTCTCCCGTGCCGCAGGCGCCAATACCCGCACCGGGGACGTTGATCCGCACGGGGTGGCGGCCTTCCGCCTTCGGTTCGGAGAGCCAGCCGTAAACGCGGCGCCCGCCGCATGTGGCGAAGCTGACCCGCCAGTAGTTGCACGGGCCAATCGAACGTTCGGGCACCAGCTCCATCTGCGGATCGGCGGAGACTGTCTCGTCGAGCTTGCGGATGGCTTCCGTCCAAAAATCCATGAAATCGTCGGGATATGGGGTGCCGGGGTGGATTTCGGCAGGCGAAAAGGCGACACCGAAAACGTAGGTCCCCGCCGGATTGCCGGCGTTCCCGACGACCTCCATGCCCGTTGTCCGCGAAGACACGGAAATGCGTGCGAAACCAGGAGTCGCCCGCGTTGCGGTCAGCTTGACGGGATTATCCGCAGCCAAGTCGACATCTCGCTCCTCCGCCAGAGCCGAGCCGTAGTTGTCGATTCTGACGTGGACGACGCCTTCGCGCGCCAGGGCGCCGCCGGCCAACGACGCGGACAACGACAGCATGGCCGTTTCCCCTGCCCTATAGACGCAATCCGCCTTGTCGGCGGCAACGCTGATGTTGAGTGTGCGATTCATCTCTGAACTCCGAATAGACCACTTCGATTCCGTGCTTAGGCGAGGCGGTCGCCCCAGAGCGGCATAATGGCGTGAAAACCGGCAGCCTTGATTTTCGCGACTTCGGCAAGCCCGTCCGCAAATGTCCAGCGTGCCTGGCCGATGGGATGGCCCATCTCCTGGAGATGCGCGACGACGGCCGTCTTCGGGTGGACCGCCTCAACGCAGGCTTTTGCCGCGTCCATTCCGCAGCGCGGATGGAGCACCCACAGGTCGGGGGCGCGCGACACATGCAGCTTGGCGTGGTTCGAGCAGTCGCCCGAATGGAAAATGGTGAAGTTTCCGATTCTCACCTCAAAGGTGGTCGTGAAGTTCTTTAGGTAGCCGTTGTGGTCGCACGTTCCGGTGACAACGGTGACGTTGCCGAACTTGAACTTCTTCGACCTGGCACGGGTGTAGCCGCCCTCCTTATGCCAGTCGCGGACGCCGTAGTTGTCGAAGAAGTTGTTGACGACGGTCTTGCGTTCCTTGCGGTCCATTGCGAACTTGAACGGCTCGGTGTAGTGGTCGTTGTGGTTGTGCGTGATGAGGGCGAAGTCGAGAAGCGGGGCGAACTCCTCGGCGCGGCGGTGGTGCAGGTCGATCGAGAACAGGGTCTTCGGCGTCTTGACGATCAGCCCCATGTTGTAGATGAACCAGACGGCGGGGTGGTTGATGTCGCCGACGACCGTCTCCTTGGCCTCGCGAAAGACCTTTTCAAAGGCGTCATCCAGCCTCCTGAGAGCCGGCAGGCGACTGAGCGTGGCTGCCAGTTTTGCCGGGTCGGCATCGAGTCCCGGTCTCCAGTAATCCGCGTAGTCCTGCGGGGAGACCATGTCAATCTCCGCCTGACGGATTTTGAGTTCCTGCTTTGTCATCATCTTAGCTCCTTTTCCATTATGCCGCCTTGCTACCCGCTGGCTCGGAATCACATTTCTTCAGGCTTCTGGAAACGGTCGAGCAAGTCCAGCACCTTGGCCGTCCAGTCGAGGGCGTAGTAACTGTGGCCGGCATTGGGGACGGTGTCGAATGTGGCGGAAATCGAATGCCTGCGGCAGAAGCGCTCGTAGCCTGTCCGCGCGCCTGGGGCGTCGGGATCCGACCCGCCGTAGACAAAGGCGATTGTCCCGCGATAGGAGCGGAAACGGGAGAGGATGGCGTCCTCGGCCCTCGCCTCGTCGGCTGAGCGAGTTTCATGGTGCGCGAGCGCCTTGCCCACCATGTCCGTGCGCACTTCCCCGCGGAAAATCTTGCGCCACGTCTCCTTGCGGAAGAGTTTGCGAATGTACGAGCGCAGGGCCGAGGCCGTCTTTGCGGCGTTCGTGCCCTTCGCCCTGAGCGAGCCCATCGCCTCGGCGGAAAGCAAGTCCAGGTGGCGGACATTAACGCGTGTCGCGAGCGTGATGGCGACCTTGCAGCCGGAACAGATGGCGACGACATCCAGTCCGCTCGGCAGAAGTCCCTCGGAGCGGAGCCATTCAACGGCCCGCTCGGCGTCGTCCGCCATAGTCGCGATGCCGGCGGCGTTGTGTTCGCCGTCGCTCTCGCCGCGCCCTCGGTAGTCGATGCGCAGCGAAGCGGTCCCCTGCCCCGCCAGACGGCGGGCATGGATCAGAAACAGTCGGTGAGGCCCCTGTCTGTCGCCAGACCATCCGCCCAGAAAGAGAACCGTGCGGCGTATTTCGCCTTCGGGGAGCGTCAGGACGCCGCGGACGACACCGCCGTTGCTTTCGAAGGAGATGAAGCGCTCCGCGCTGGTTGGACAGTTGGGGTTAAGCGGTTGAGCGGTTAAGGGGTTAAGAAGTGTTCCCCGTTTCCCGTTCCCCGTTCCCTCTTCCCTCTTCCCCGTTCCCTCTTCCCTTGCCAGCCACGCCTCCGTGGCGTCGCGCAGTTCCTTCGTGTCAACATAGCCGACGCTGTTCCAATAGGGAGGGGTGCGAAGCTGGAGGAGTTCGACATTTGCGGCGTTGGCCTCGGCCCACTTGGCAGTCGCCGCCGATGGACGCCCCGAAACGACAACAAGCGTTCGTGACGGCACATCGCCGAGACCTAGCGCGGCAAGTCCGGCATACTGCTTCCCGGTGAGTTCGAATCCGTCAAGGTCGACAGAGCCGCCGCCGGCAAGTGTGGACTCAAGCGCCGAGCGGGAAACGCGCGCCTTGCCGTAGGCGACCATGTCGTTCACCATGTGGCGCTGGAGCCACTGTTTGACCGCCTCCTCGCCAGAGACAGGATCCCAAAGGACCATAGTCGTTGGTCGCGAGTCGCCAGTCGCCAGTCGTGCGTCCGAACTAGGAACTGGGAACTGGGAACTAGGAACTTGCTGCTTCGCGGACGCGCTTGCCGCGTCCGCAAGCAGCAGCGTCGCGCCGGTTCGAATGCCAAGGCAGACGAGCGGCAGCCCCCCGAATCGTTCGCGCAGCCAGGCCGCAGCATCGGCCAGGGCCGCTGACCAGTCTTCGGGTCCGAAGGCGGCGAAATCGCCCTCCGAATCACCCGTGCCGGGGTAGTCGACGCGGAGGACGGCGAAGTCCAAACGCTCCGCAAGCTGCCTCGACGCCTCAATGATTGCCGGAAGAGCCGCTTTTCGCTCCTCCACGAGGGGCTGGGCGACAAGAAGCAGTCCGCGGACGCCGTCCGGCGGCACGATCAGTGAAGCCGCAAGGTTGACGCCGCGCGACTCAAGGAAAAAGGATTGCTGCTCTAGCATTGGAATCTCCTCGCGTTGCCTCAGCATAATCCATGCCGTCCGTTGACGCCATCGCTACAACAGCGCGCAGGTGATGAAGTAGGCCGCGAAAAATGCGGCGACGGCGACGATGGCCGTGAGGACGATGTAGCGCAAGAGGCTCCGACGGCTCTTGCCGCTCATGCGGGCGAGGCGTTCGCGCCGCCTCATCTTGCGCGTAGGTTCGAGCGTGTTCTCGGAAAAAGACGCCACCGCCGCGTCGGCTTCCGAAACAGGATTGAGGCGCATTGTGCTCTCGCCTTCGGCGGGGATGCTTCCAAGCGGCATGAGCCCCTGGCGGACACGCTGCATGTCGCGTATCACGACGGACCAGCTCATCGGGCGCTTGGAGCGGTTCTTCGAGAGCATTTGCGAGACCAGGACGGCGAAAGGATATGTCACGGACGGGTTGAGGTCTCGCAAATCGGAGACCTGCTCGTGGCATTGCGCGTCCATGACGGCGTCATCGGGGCGCCCCTCGAATAGACGGCGCCCGGTGACGAGGTTGTATATTGTGGCGCCTAGGGAGTAAATGTCGGCCCGTGTGTCAAGCTCCTCCCCCAATGCCTGCTCTGGCGACATGAAGGCCGGCGTGCCGCAGACGTAGTCCTCGTCCTGGCGCGGACCGCGCACGAAACGCGCGATGCCGAGGTCGGTGAGGCGGACCGTGCCGTCCCCGTCGACCATGATGTTGCCGGGCTTGATGTCGCAGTGGATTATGCCCAGGGTCTTGACCGCGTAGTCAAGCGCGACCGCGACGGACTCGGCAATTGTCAGGACGTCGTCCGGCTTGAGCTGCCCCTTGCGGCGCAGCCAGCGCCCGGTGTCGTAGCCGGCGGCCAGCTCCATCACATAGTAGTAGCGGCCATTCTGGCAGCCAACCTCGAAGACCGTGACGATGTTCTCGTGGTCGAGTTCGGCGGCGCGCTTGGCCTCCGCGTAGAAGTTTTCGACATCCTCGGGACTGTTGGAGATGTCGTCGTTGAGGATCTTGATGGCGACGACGCGGTCGGGATCGTGCTGGCGCGCCTCCCAGACGGAGGCCATGCCGCCACGTCCGAGGAGGCGGATGAAAGTGAAGCCTTCGAGTTGGGGAAGATCCTCCGGAGTTGTCACTTGGCTATCCGTCCGTCACCTCCGCATCGCGTGCAAAGCGCCTGGTGAGTCCCCTTGCAGACGCGGCACTTCTCGTCGGTCTTGGCCTTGCTCGAGCTGCTTCGACGGCACTCGCGGCATTCCATGAGGCCCGAACCATGGCACGACGAGCAAACTGGAGCCTCGCCGGAGCCGCCGCACTTGCGGCAGAGTACGGCCCCGGACCCGTTACATGTGTCGCACGGGGCGAAAGTCGTGCCGTTGCAAACCGGGCACTTGTGGCGGGTCTTGAGCGCGGTCTTCGGGGAGAGGTCATTGGCCGACTTGTCGTAGATCCAGCCCTGGTTGCACCCGTGGTTCTTGCATGTCTGCTTGCCGCGCCCGTTGCAGGAGCGGCAGGTTTCGAAGCCCATTCCGGCGCATTCGCGGCAAAGTGGCGGAAGTGTCTGGCGGACGGCCGCGATCTGGGCCGGTTCAAGGCTGTCCAGCCATCCGGCCGGAACCCATGCCCGTCCGCAGGAAACGCGCCCGACTGATTTGAAGAAAATCGCCGCCTCGCTCGTGGCGCGCTGACGCAGCAGGCGCCTCGCAGAGACCACCGGCGTACGCGCTTTCGTCTCGGCGCGAAGCGCCTCGATTTCCTTTGCCACGGCTGCGGCCGCCTTGGCGTTGAAGCCGCCGCCAGCCTCCGCGGACAGAAGCGCAAGGGCGTTCTCGTAGAGGACAAGCGCGCGTTCGGGCGACTCCGTCCGGCAGCGTCGCGCCTCGGCCACATCGCGTGAGGCCTCGGGGAAGGCGTTTGTCGCCGACGTCCCTGGCGTGGGGGCGGCAGGCGCGACAACCGCCGGGGCCTCCTCTTTCTTGACAGGGGGGAGTGTCGCACCGCAAGATGCGCATTTCTCCAAGCCCGCCTCATCCTCGCGTCCGCACGAAGGGCAGATGCGGAGGTCGTCGGCCCAAGCGGCCGAACACAGGGCAACGGCAAGCGAAACCAGAGTTAGTCGTCGTGTTTTCATGCTACAACTATTAAAACCAAAACGCGCACTCCGGTCAACACCGAAATGCGCGTTTCAGAACCGATTTGTCCAAAGCCTACTTGGCGGCTTCGGCGGCTGCGGCCTTTTCGGCGGCCTTGGCGACGGCCTTCTTGACCGCCGCGGGGCGCTTGAGCGCCTGACGGACGGCGCCCGCCGTCATCTTGGCGGCCTTCTCGGCGTCGACGCCCAGGGCGACCAGGCGCTTGAGCTGGGTCTTCTCGCGACGGCGACGATCGCCTTCGCTCTTCGTGGGCCGCGTGCGCGGCTTCTTGTTAAGTGTACGTCCTGTTCCCATGATGGTACTCCGTGTCCTCTGAAATCGAAAATAGAACAATACTATTATGCCGATTTCAGCGTCTCTTTGCAAGTTGGAAATACGCGACTCGCGATTTCATCGGCAAATGCAGCCTCTTTCAGCCCTACCTGAGGTCGATTTCGCGGTCCTGCTCGGAGGAGTCGTAGATCGCCTGCATCAGCTTTGAGGTTAGGATGTTCTTGTCGATGTGCGACGGGAGCTTCTCGCCCGTGCGGATGCAGCGCAGGAAGGAGTCGATCTCGTCCTCGAACATCCTGTTCGCGCCGAACTGGAAGGTCTCCTCGGTGAGGGCGCCGCCGGACGTGCCCCACATCGTGAAGTTCCCGCCGTAGGTGAGGCGGATGCCGGCCTTGTCGCCAAGGAAGTCGATGTACATCTCGCCGATGCCGATGTTCTGCGCCCAGGCGCCGTTGAGAGTGATCGTCGGGCCCGCCGTGCGCACAAACGCCGTGACGCTGTCGTCCACGTCGTAGGTGCCGTTTTCGACGTCCTTCGTCATTTCCGACCACATTTTGTGGTAGACGTAGTTCTTCATGTCCTTGCCCAGCTTGCAGAAGGAGCGGCCCGAGACCGTGAGAGGCTCGGGGTCGCCAAGGCAGAACATGACGATGTCGAGGAAGTGGACGCCCCAGTCGATGAGGGCGCCGCCGCCGGCGATGGCCTTGGTCGTGAAGGGGCCGCCGATGCCCGGAATCGAGCGTTGGGCGCGGAAGGAGGCGTAGACGTGGTAAACTTCGCCGAGCGCGCCCGCCTCGATGAGTTCGCGTATCTTGCGCACGGAGGAGTTGAAGCGGTTGACGACGCCGATGTTGAGGACCTTGCCGGTCTCGTGCTGCGCCTGCTGCATTTCAAGCGCGTCGGCGTAGGTGCGTGCGGCGGGCTTTTCGCAGAGGACGTTCTTGCCGGCGCGGAGAAAGTCGATGGTGATTTCCTTGTGCATCTTGTTCGGCGTGCAGACCGAGACGGCCTCGACTTCGGGGTCGCCGAGGATCTCGTGGTAGTCGTAGACGGCCTTGCCGCAGCCGTATTTCCTGACGGCCGCGTCCGCGCGCTCCGGGATGATGTCGCAGAAGTATTTGATCTCGCATCTCGCGTTATTCTTGTACGACGGGATGTGCGTCGAATTGGCGATTGTGCCGCAGCCGATGACGGCCACCTTGATCTTGCTGTCCATTGTGTTCTCCTCTGGTTGAAGGTTGAAGTTGCGCTACAAATTGTAGCAGAAAAAGGTTAGAAGTAGAAGGTGGTGCTAACGGTGGCGAGGAAGACGCGGCGGTTGCAGGCCGTGCGGATTTGTTCGCCGTTTTCGCCGTAGCCCAGGTCGTGTCCATGGCCGAAGGCGCAGTCGAAGCCGAGGTTGATGCCGATGTTGTCGCCCCTGCGGCCAATGCTGAACGTCGTTCCGTACATGTCGACGTCGGATGTCGACAAATCATTTGAGTCGGACGAGTCCGGCACGTGGATTGAGGAAAAGGCCGTGTAGACTCCGGCGCGAAGGGGATAGCGCCCGGCGATGACATACTCTCCGCCGAGGCTCAAGTCAACAACCGAATGCAGATGCAGGGACTGTTCAAAGCGCTCGCCGGAAAAGTTCCAGCGCATGAAATCGTAGCTCGTGCGGTTGTGGTAGGTCGCGTCCAGTCCAAACCCCCACTCGCCCGGGACGGTTCGCCCTATGCCGACCCCGAGTTGCCATGGAATGTAATTGTCGGCTTCGACATCCTCTGAGTAGACGCCGCCGCCCCGTTCAAGCGATTCAAGCATGACTGTGGCGCTGTAGGTGCCGTCATCCCAGACCCGCAGGTTCGGGGTTTGAAGCGTGGTGCCGGCGCGCCAGCCGTCCCCCATGTCGACCTGGACACCGAGACTTGCGAGGAGACCGAATGTCTTCAAGTCGCAAGTGCCGTTGAGGGCGTTTCCGTCCTCCTCCCAGAAACTCTGGGACACGCCGTAGTCGCGGTAGACGCCGAAAATCCCCGCGCCAAAGGAAAAGCGCGACCCGGCAGGCTTCCAGGCTATCGCCGGCCCAAGCCAAAGGGTCTGGTCATCGTAGTCGTAGTAGTAGAAACGCGAATTGTTTTCGAATGAGGCGACAATGTGGCGCTTTTCGTGCTTTGGCGAAAAGACGCCGAAGCCGCCGACCAACTCATCGGTCAGGCGTCTCACGCCGCCCATTGCCCCTGGAATGCTGACAAAGGAGGAGCTGGAGTCGTCCTCCCCCCATTCTATGCCATTTTTCTCTGTATAGCGCTCGACTCCGTAGAGGTTGGCCGACAGGGATATTACGTTATGCTCGGCCGAGGCGAGGCCCGCCGGGTTGTAGAAGACCGCGTCCACGTCGCGGGCCACCGCGATCGCCGCTCCGCCCATGCCGCCGGCGCGCTCGCCGATGATGTACTCGCGGTAGCGTCCATCGGTGGCCAGCGAGGTGACTGCAGCGAAAATGAGCGCGGCGAAGACAAGTGCCGCGGCGGATTTATGTCCGAAGAAAACTGTTTTTAACATGAAGGTAGTTTAGCAGATATGGACTCAGTTTTGGTTTTCTTTTCTCTTTTCGTGGTGGTGCAATTCGGGCGCCGCCGCTTTATGCGGCGGCACCCGCCTTGCACCACCACTTTCATTTGTGCTAGAATCATAGTCAATGACAAATAACGGAGGACTTATGAAAAAGTGGCAATCCATTTTCACGATGATCGGCGGGATTCTGCTGCCAATTGCGGCATTTGCCATGGGTCTACTCATCGGGAATGACGGCGGCATTCTCAGCGTGATGCCGACTGCTGTCCACATGGTTCTTGTCGCCTCGGTCCCGGCCATCAACCTCGGCCTCTGGCTTTGCATCCGCAGCGGCAAGGCTACTGAAAGCGGATTCCTTCGCGCGATCAACGGATTCTCCGTGGGCGTCTGCGCCGTCTACACGCTCACGCTCCTGCCCCTCATCGCAATCGGGATTCTTTTCGCCCTCTTCGCGTTCTGGTATTTCGGCGTGGGCTTCCTCGGTCTTCTTCCGGCCGCCCCGGCGACGGCCCTCGTGTCCGCCCTCATTTTCCGTGCAAAGCTCTCGGCCGCCGCACGGGCGAAGGACAATGCCAAGGTCAAGGGCTTTGGCGCCGGTCTTTTGACGGCCGCCGTCATCTGGGCCATCCTGCTCGGCAATGCCGGCCTCGCCTATTTCGGCTGCATGCAGGGGCTCTCGCAAGACCCCGCCGTCGCCGCGCGCGGCGTCCGCCTTGCGCGAATGAGCTCCCGAACGGACATTATCCGCCAGTTTTGCAACCAAAGAGGCTACTTCCTATTCGGACTCATCCCGCTTGCGGAGACGGATGCTTCAATGGATACATTCGACCTCCTCTACTACCGCATCACCGGGGAGAACCCGGTCTACATGCGCCAATGGGGTTGGGGCGGAGGCCGCCGACGGCAGCTCACGTGGGACTGGATCACAGGCGGCGAGAAGGTCGGCGGCATACTTAAAGGACTCTCGCTCAAGGGCTCCGCCTACGACACCACCGTCGACAATGTCGCGGGCATCGGCTACGGCGAATGGACGATGACCTTCGCCAACGCGAATACCTGGGGCGAGGAAGAGGCGCGCTGCCGGATCGCCCTGCCTCCGGGAGGCGTCGTCTCGCGCCTGACCCTCTGGATAAACGGCGAGGAGTGCGAAGCGGCCTTCGGCACAAAGGGGCAGGTCCGCCGCGCGTACGAGTCGGTGGTTCACCGCAGGCGCGACCCGGTGCTTGTCAACATTTGCGGTCCGGACCAGGTGCAGATGCAGTGCTTCCCCGTCCCGCACGAGGGCGAGATGAAAGTCCGCATCGGCATCACATTCCCGCTCAACATCTCCCTGGACGGCAAGGGGGCGCGCCTTCCATGCCCGGTGATTACCTCGCGCAATTTCTCGGTCCCCTCCGACCTCATCGGTCTTCCGGCGCCAGAGACCTTCGCCTTCAAGACTTCCCCCGCAGTCGTCGCCGTCTGCACGAACGACGCCAACGGGACGCTGAACGGCACGGCCATCGTGCAGAAATCCTCGCTAGCACCGCTTTGGGAACCGGAGCGCATCGCCTTTGTCATCGACACCTCGGCGGCCATGCGGCCGCACATGTCCGACGTTCTGGCCACACTTGCGAATGCGAAAGCTCCGGACGAAATTGAAAAGGAGTTCTGGTTTACAGGCGACATCCCTCCCGAAAAGCCGCTCTCCAAGCTCCCAGACTCCGTCACCTGCCGTGGCGGACGCCCCGCGCTGGCAACGCTCGTCAAGGCGTTGGACGCTTTGGCCGCCAACGGAGATTCGGCGGCTCTCGTGTGGATCCATGCGGGAGAACCGGTCTCAGGACAGACCGGCGACGCCCTGGCGCTCAAGCTGAGAAAGGCCGCCAACGTCAAGCTCTTCATCTGCCAGGTCGCCGAAGGCGAGTGCGCGCTGACGGAGCCGATTCCACCATCGGCGAAAATCGTCTCCCTGACTTCCGACGCGCTTTCCGGCGGCGTCGGCCCCGCGCTGGAGCGGTTTTTTGGCGGCTGGGCGGTACGGCTTGTCTCTTCGCGTGAAAAAGTCGCCCTCGCCGACGTGCCGCAAGGTGCAGTGCCCGCCAGCGACCACCTCGGACGCCTTTGGGCGGCGGAGGAGACCGCGCGGATCTTCCGCGACGGCGACCCCGTGGCCCTTGAAAAGGCGCAGAAGACGGCGCTCCCGTGGCACATCGTCACCGCCGCCACCGGCGCCGTCGTTCTGGAGTCGAAACAGCAGTACAAGGAGAACGATCTCGAACCAGTCGACGCCCATTCCGTCCCGACCGTCCCCGAACCCGGCTTCATGATCTGCCTCGTCATTGTCGCAGTAGTCTTCTTGTTGGCACGGAAGCGGAGAGCCAGCAAGCAGATAATAGATAAGAGATAATAGATGAGAGATAATAGATGAGAGATAATAGATGAGAGATCGATGATGCGCTGGGGAAAAGGCAAGGACTCACATGCCGTGGAGCGCATCGCAGCGGTAGCTCTTTGGGCCGTGTCGGTGTGGCCGATGTGGAGATGGTGGGCGCGCCGGCTTTCCGAACCTTTCGACGCCGATGTCGCGGCGTGGATTGTTTTCGCGGCATTTGCAATCGCGCTATGGCGACGGACGGGAACGGCTCGCTCGGAGAGCTCGCCCCACCACGGGGCGGCGCTCCCGACATGGAAGTGGCTTTGGGCCGCCGTATTTCTCGCCTTGTTCCATCTCGTCCGCTCATCGCTTCCGCCAACGGCGAGCGGCGTCTTCGCCGTCTTGGCGGGGATTCCTCTTCTTCTTCCCGAAGACACCGGTCAGGGACCAATCCCGCCGCCGTTAGTCGCGCTTGCGCTGATGGGCCTTCCTTCGGCCATGATCCTCGACTTCCTCCTCGGCTATCCCCTGCGCGTCATCGCGACGCGTCTCGCGGCGTTGCTTCTCTCGTCCGCGGGCCTGCCTGTGACGCAATCGGGCGTGGAATTGTCCGTTGACGGCGTGTCCGTCTTCGTGGACGCGCCCTGCGCCGGCGTGAGGATGCTTGGAGCGGGCCTCATCCTCGCATTCGCGCTGGCACAGACATTCCGCTTCCGCCTTTGGGGAACAGCGATTCTCGCCGCCGTGGGACTCGTCTCCGTCATCCTCGCCAATGTGGCGCGGGTCTCCGTGCTTTCGCTCTTGGCGGCTGGTGGAATGACGCTGTCACGGACGGCGCACGAAATTGTCGGCTGCCTTGCGCTTCTTCCCGGCGCGATGCTTTGCGCATGGACGGCGTTCGCAATGGCCAGGAGGCGCAAATGATCCGCCGTCTCGCGCAATTGGCATTCCTCATCGCCGCGTCGGCGGTGCTCCTGCCGCGTCAGGAACGGGCGACGCCGTCATCTGGAACATTTCCAGGCTGGCCGGAGACATTTGAAGGCCGCCCTCTCGTCGAGACGCCGCTTGCGGAGAGCGAAGCGCTCTTCGACGCGCGCTTTCCAGGCAAAATCGGACGCTTTCGCGCCGGTGGCGACATCGTGGTCATGCGCTGGACGGAAAGCGTCACGCACAGAGTGCATCCGCTGTCCGTGTGCCTGCGCGCCAACGGCTGGACTGTGGAACCGCTTCCGATTGAGCGGCGGGAGGACGGCGACTGGTCGGCTTTCAAGGCGCGAAAGGACGGAGAAGAGCTTGTTGTCCGCGAACAGGTACGCGCCGCGGACGGCGCGTCATTCGCCGACGTGGAGGGCTGGTTCTGGCAGGCGCTCGCCGGCCGCACCGAGGGCCCGTGGCTCGTCATCTCCGTCGCCAGCCATGGGCGTCCGTGAAGTCGAGGAAGCGCATCCAGCTGTCGGAGGCTAGAATGTGGCCGCCGGGACGCTGGAAGTAGCCGATGTAGCCGCCGTGGTCGATTGTGCCCGGAGGCGGATATGTATCGAGCGACAGCCCCTTGAGGCCGTATGCCTCCCACAGTTCCCCCGCGCGGCGGGCCGCTTCGAATTCGCCTTGCGGTCCGGCGCCCGTATCCTCGGCGCCGCTAGCGACGTAGACGAGGCGGGGCGCAATGAGACGGATGAGGTCGTCGGCGTCATGTTCGAGCTCGGTCTCATGCCCGTGCAGCTTGAGGAAGTTCGGGCAGAAGAAGTTCCAACTTCCGACCCTTTCGAAAGCAATCACCTGCTCGCTCCCCGGCGTGACAATCGAATTGAGATGCGCGCCGCCCGTCCCCGAGCCATTGGAAACGGCAAGGGCGATGCGGCTGTCGCATGCGGCGGCCCAGAGGGCCGTCTTGCCGCCGCGGCTGTGGCCGACGACGGCGACATGCGCGGCGTCCAGTTCGGGGCGCGTCTCAATCCAGTCGAGGACGCGGGAGAAACCCCAGGCCCATGCGCCAATGCGCCCCCAGCCGTCGGGGTTGTCCCAGCCACCGTACTCCTTGAAGACGCCTTCAATGCGCCGCTCCTCGTACACGTTCCTGTCGGGGGCGACTTCGTTGAAGTCGTAGCGGACAAAGGTGTACCCGCGCGCGGTGATTTCATCCTCGGGTACGCCCGGGTAGAAATGGCCGGACCTGAGGCGCGCGTGGTCGCCGAGGACGAAGACGGGGACGGGATGTTCCGGCGATGCCTCCGCCGGAAGCTTCACCTGGAGGTGCATGACGATGCGTCCGTCTGCGAACGTGATTTCACGCTCGCCGAAGACGATGTCGTCCGGGCGGCCAATCGGGGCGCGTCCGTAGAAATTCTCGACGAACCATTCTCTCACTGAATCCCGCGACGCCTCCCATGCGGCGACGCGCTCAAGATTTTGCTTTGCCATAACGTAAATCATTGTAGACACTTTTTGATGGTCTGGCAAGGAAATGCCGCAGCATTTCCTTGCCAGACCATCAAAACAAGAATCCGCTTGTTAAATGCATTGCCCTGTTATATAATTAAAGCATCGGTTAACCATTTTCAATGTGCCGGAACGGCACGGAAAGGATTAAAAAGATGAAGAGATGGGTTTGCCCCGTTTGCGGGTATGTCCATGAAGGCGACACTCCCCCCGAGAAATGTCCGCAGTGCGGCGTTCCGGGCGCGAAGTTCAAGGAACAGGTGGCTGAGGCCGGCAAGAAGGTCTGGGCCTGCGAGCACCACATCGGCGACGGCAAGGTCGACGATGCCGAAGTGACCCAGGGTCTCAAGGACCACTTCAACGGCGAATGCACCGAGGTCGGCATGTACCTCGCCATGGCCCGCCAGGCCGAGCGCGAAGGCTACCCCGAAGTCGCGGAAGCCTTCAAGCGCTACGCCTTTGAGGAGGCCGAGCACGCCTCCAAGTTCGCCGAACTCCTCGGCGAAGTCGTCTGGGACACCAAGACCAACCTCGCGAAGCGCGCCGACGCCGAGCAGGGCGCCTGCGCCGCCAAGCTGGCGATCGCCAAGCGCGCCAAGGAACTCGGCTACGACGCCATCCACGACACCGTCCACGAGATGGCCAAGGACGAGGCCCGCCACGGCGCCGGCTTCGAAGGCCTGCTGAACCGCTACTTCAAGTAGTCTCGCACAGCCACAGGTCAAAGCCGAAAGGGGGAACCGCAGTTTCTGCGATTCCCCCTTTCGGCTTTGACCTGTGGCCCGATGTTTACTAACTCGGGTGGCAGGCTACGCATGAGACGCGGTTGGGGTAGGGCAAGCCTCAAGTGCGAGGTCTTCGAACGACAGCTCCGATGTGGCGATTTCAACTTTGGCCCGTGCACCGGTTGGAGCACCTTCGACGCCGAGGAGCTTGCGGCCCTTTTCGCCGTTCGCTAGCCTCGTCTGTTCGATGACCTGCATGATGCCCGCGAAGTCGTCGAACTCGCGGTATTCGCCCGACGAGAGCTGAACGACGCCCGTCGCGTTCGGATAGATCCCACGCGAGGCCATCCACGCCTTGAGTTCGTCGGCGCGCACCTTCGCGATGGAGCGGACATTCGCCGTACCGCCGACCTTTCGCGGGACAATCCACCCGGGCGTCCGCACGGTGGTGGCGTTCGAGGAGGTCTTCGGCTTGGGCGGGGATGACTTTTCACCGCCGGGACGGATCTGCGCGTCGCCGCGCATGTCGGCCGCCTCGATGAGCCTCTGCATCCATTCGTGCGGAACTTCGTCCTCGTCCAACAGCGCCAGTTCGGCGAGCCGCGCGCCAAGATCCTCCAGGCGATGGTTGCGCCGCTCAAGTTCGCGAAGCTTGGCGTTGAGGCGTCCCCAGACCTTGCGGGCCGACTCGCCGACGCGCGCCATGAGGCCGACGAGCTTTCCACCCGCGCCGTAGAAGTCCTCGGCGTCCGCCAGCAGGAGCGCGGCGTCGGGAATCTTCACGGAGGCGATGTGGCGGAAGCGCGACGCCTCCTCCTCAAGCCTTTTGGCGCAGGCGCGCCAGCGGGCCGCATGGCAATCGCGCCGCAACTCCACGATGTCGCGGAGGATGTCCTCGCGCATCGCGTTGAAACGTCTGCCGAACCGCTCGAGGAAGAGCCCCAGCTCCTGCACGACGGGCTTGGCTTCCTCGATGCCGAACTCCGCCACGCCGAAGGAGAGGAGCCTCAGATTGAGTTCCTGAAGCGTCTTGGCCGTCGCCGCGACGTTTCGCGCCATGCGGTCCACGCGGAAGAGGATGTCGCCCGCCGTGTCGTAATCGACGCCGCCGGGGCTGGCCTTGCGCAGCATGCGGCGAAGCTCCGCGAGAAGCGAACGTTGGATGTCGAGGAGGTTGCCCGTCTCGTCGCCGCCGGATGGGTTGAGGTCGTATTCGCGCCGCTCCTTCAGCCATTCCACGAAGGCCGCCGCATCGTCGCAGAGACGGTAGCGGAACTTTGTGCGGCGCGAGTCGCGGTAGCCGCGCAGGCGCTCCTTTTCGATGCGCTCCCCGACAAGCCCCCACTCCTTCAGTTGGCGGACGTCGGCCTTGAAGGCGGCTCGCGCGGTGGGCGATGCGTCCTCGCCGCAGACCTTCTCCTCCAAATCCTCGTGGAGCGGTTCCGGCTCGTGGCTGTCGCGGAAGGCGACGAAGGCACGGAGACAGGCGACGTATTCGACGGCGCGTTCACTTGCGAGCAGGTTGCCAAGCGTCATCGCGCGGCCTGAGAGCAGTTCGCGCGTCTCATCGACAAGCGGAGAAGCAATCAGGGGTTGGACGCGCATCGTCGCGTCCGCCTCCGTGAACAAATCCGGCATTTCGCTTTCGGTGCGTCGCTTCATTTCGTCGCCCCTTTCCTGCCCAAAAGCGATTCGAACGACTCCTGCTCGATCCACCTGCCCCATTCGAGCATCTGGCGGATTTCCCTGGCGCAGAAGCAATGTGGATTGCAGTCGAGAAAAGATTTTGCCCGCAATCGCTGTTCATCCGTCAGAGGTATTCCAACGGGCGTGCCGCATTCCTTCGCGTCCGCCAAAACTTCGGACGCCACAACGCGCTTGACGTCTATGAACATGGAGACTTCATGGGCGATATTGAATCCGTCAAGGTCGGCATCCCCCTCATGGACGCATTTCACGCCTGCCGTGCTCAACACGGTTAGAAGGCGTTTCACACAATAGTTGGGATACCCTTCGGTATAGATGCACGGGATGCGTTTTTCCACCATGTGTGCGAACGGTGCCGCGTTTTCGCATGTCGTCACAGTCATGGACACACTTCTGTCCCATCCCACGCCCGCAATGTTCTGGATTGTCTCCAGCGGCAATTGAAATGCCAGCCCCTCATCGTAAAGCTTACGAGGAAACTCAAACTGCACACAGGAATTCGTTATGAACACAATCGGGATGAATGCGGTGACAAACGTCGTATAAGGGTTGTCGACAATCCCGAAATGGCCGAACACCATGCGCTCATCATTCGGGTCGTGGTCTGCGAAAATGCTCAACATGTGGACGAGTTGACGGCGTAACGGCCCCGTTCTGAGTTTCTTGCTGTCATTGAAACAATCAGATCCGAGTTGCGAAAGCGTGATGGCGCTGCAGTCGTCGCGGAGTATCCTCTTTTGTAGCATGTACTTGAAAAGTCGCATCCAGTCTTTTCCATTCTGACTGTCGGCCACGAATCGCGAAACCTCATCGCGCTTAGATAGAATTTCCAACGCCTCCTCTGCCTCTGGCACGAGAAGCTTCAGACGCTGGAAAACATTCTCGCCGTCAGTTGCCGCATCGCGGCTCAACCCAAAATACGCCACAGCCTCCTGCCAGGCCGACGGCTCGCGCAATTCGTCTGGAAGCGGGAAGGACACGCGCCCTGTCGATGTTCGGTTGCCGACAACGCCCAGCAATCCTTCCAGCTCCCGCTGCGCGGCGTAGCCGAGTTCGCCGACGCTGAAACGCGCTGGCAGCGCAATGCTCCGCGACACCTTGTCCGCGAGCTTCCGCAGCACCGGTCTCACATTCGGTGCCCGTTCAATCGCGGTGGATATCCGCTCATGGACAAGCGTCATCTCGTCTCCTCCAGAACCGTCATGCCGACGGAGGGGGCGACGTCGCCGAGGAGGGTATCCTGCGTCGCAATGTTGCGCCAGACGACGGGACTGAGGTGGACGTCCAGGTTTTCGTCCTTGATGACGATAAGCGAGACGGAATGCCTGATTTCACGCTTCACGCCGTCCTGGTCGGGCGACGAGACAAAGAGCTGGAGCCCTAGGTCGTCCGCGAAGGCGAGCAGCTGGTCGCGCCGCGCGGCGTCGATGCCGTAGAAGGCCTCGTCGAAGAGAATCGGCGCGGCCTTGGGCGGCTCAATCCCGTCCCCGCCATGGTAGAGGAATTCGGCGACAGTGAGGATGAGCAGATAGTTCGGCACGGCCTGTTCCCCGCCAGACCCCATGCTCTTGACACGCCTGTCGATGACGCGACCCTCCTCGTTCTCCGTCAGGACCTTCAGCTCAAAGCGGAACCAGTTCCGGTAGTCGAAGATCGGTGGCACGGCGCCGATGTCCGCATTGAGGATTGCGTCGCGGTGGCGTTCGAGACAGTCGCGGAGTTCGTCCTTCTCCTCGCCCGCGCCGAGCGAGGCGCCGCGCCGCACCAGTCCGACAAAAACCTCGTACTCCGGTTCCGGCGCCAGCGAGAAGTCGTAGCGGTTCGATCCGAATCGGCGTCCCGCGAGCTTGCGCTGGATTCGCTTGGCCAGATCGGTGATCCGCATCAGGTCCTCGTAGAGCCGCCGCATGACATCGCCCATGAAGATACGTTCGAAGACCTCCCTGTTCTTCTGGCTGATGACCTCGTTCAGCTCCGCAAGGCGACGCGACTCGTCCGCCAGGACTTCGTCCAGTTCCACGCCGCGCCGGTCGGAGATCCTGTTCCGCATTCTGTCGAAGGAAAAAAGATACGCCTCGCCGGCGGCGGCACGTATCTTCTGCTCGATCTTCGTCTCCGACGCGCTGGTATCGACAATGGCCTTTTCGCGCGCCTCCTGAAGCGAGAACCCTTCCTGCCCGCGCTCGGGCAGAAGTCTGGCGACAAACGATTCGACCGCTTCGCCCTGCGCCATTCTGCCGGCGAAGGCCTCGGCGGCCCTTGCGGCGTCGCCCTCCACGGCCGACGCCTCGCTCTGCCATCTCTCAAGAGCCTTTGCAAGGCCTTCCAGGCGGCTTGCGGCGACGCCCACCTGCCGCGTCAGCGCTTCGTATTCGGCCTCCTTCTTCCGCTTCGCTTTCTCCGCCGCCTCGATACGCCTCTCCAATGATCCGTCGATACCCGCCGCGCGCATCTTGAGGCGGATGTCCTCCAGCTCGTCCTTCGCCTCCTGATATTCGCGGAGACGCTCCTCGGCCACAAGGGACGCGCGTGTCTTCAGCTCTTCCGCATGTTCGAGCGCCGTGGCCGCCGCTCGCCTCGCTTCGGCGGCAAGTCGCGCCGAGCGTTCGGATTCGTCAAGCGTCGCTGCAAAGGCCTTGAGCGCATCAAGCGCCGTTCTGGCCGTTGCCAGGGCCTTGTCCGCGGCCTTCGACTCTTTCTCCGCCGCGGAGAGCCGCGCCTCAAGCTCGCGCTCCCGCCGCGCCTGCTCCGCCGCGCGGAACTTTCTGCCGATCAGTCGCGGCTTCGCGTCCGCAAGCAAACCTTCCCGCAAACGGAAGGTCTGCATCTTCGTCCCGAGGAAGTCTCCATCCTCCGGCCCCGTCTTCGCGGCGAGGTGGAGCGCGAGCAGTTTCACCGCCTCGACGTCAGACTCCTCGAAGGAAATGTATTTGCCGAGCCACGGGGCGACGTTGTTGACGTTCACGTCCTCAAGCGTCCCGCGCACGGCGACGGACAACGATGGGGTGGAAGGGACGCGCTCGCGCGCGTCCGCGGCCGGGACAAAGCCCGGCCCCCCCGGTGTGGACATGGGAGGGACGCGCTTCGTCGCGTCCGTGCGCCAGGCGACGCGGCGCACCGCGTCGGCGTCCTGGGGCGCGACAAGCCAGGTCGCAAGAAACTCCTCTCCCGCAAGCCGCTCAATGAGCGCAACATGCCGCGTGTCGCAGCCGGGCGCCGGCTCCAGAAGTTCGTAAAGGCTCGTGGCGCGAAGCATGTTACTTCTGATTTCCTCGCGCACGTTCGCAAAACCCCCGATGTCGGGCAGAACCTCGCCACGCCTCTTCGACTCGTCCAGTTCTGCTCGGAGCGCCTCCGCACATTCGGAAGCCCTTTCGGCGTTCTGCGCCAACTGGCGTACCTCGTCGGCCTTTGCCTCACGGGTGGTGGATACCATAGTCCGCGCGGACGAGAACTCTTCGGAAAAATCCTTTGCGGTCGCGCGGAAGCGCGACCCTCCCTGGTTGACGGGAGGGACGGGCGTTGTCCCGTCCGCCACCGTCGCAAACAATTCATCGACGAGGCCGCCAACCGTGATGCCGCACGTCTTGCCGCCGCGCTGAATCGCCTCGCCCGCCTTGCGCAGATTGGAGGCCCTTTCCGCGCGGGCCGCGCCTTCGCGCTTCGCGAGTTCCGAGACTTTGCGTTCCTCCTCCGCCAGCGCGGCCTTGGCGTCCGCCGCCTTGCGGCCGGACTGCTCGCTGCGGACGACTGCGGACTTCTCCCGAGCGATGAGGCCTGAGTTATCCTTCGCGCGGAGTTCCTGCAGACGGACGCCCAGCGCATCGACTTCGTCCTTCGCGCCTCTCGCCCGGCCTTCAAGCTCGGTCTTCTCGCGCTCGCCCGCCTCGATGGCGTCGGCGCAGCGCGCGACCTCGGTTTCGGCGGCACGTCGTTTGCCGTCCGCCTCCGCCCAGTCGATCGCATGGCGTTTCAGGCGAAGTGTCTGAAGCCTCTGGCGTTCGCCCTGAAGTTCACGCAGGTACTTCGCCCGTTCGTCGATCTGCTCAAGACGCCCCTTGCTCTCCTCAAGTTCGCGCAGCCCCTTCAGAAGCGGCTCAAAGGTGTCACGTCGCGGTTCTTCGAGAAGCTGGCGGAAGAGATCGTTGTAGTTCGCCGCCCGTGCCGCGATCTCGCGGTAGGCCTTGCCTGTGCGGAGGAGCTTGCAGACATCCGCGTACTTCTGCTCGCCTCCGAAAAGACGGTCGCCGACGGCATCCGCATAGTCGCCGATGTTGGTATAGTAGCGCCCGCCAGGAAGATCGGAAACCGCGCGCTTGAACTCGCCCTGCGTCGCCGGACGCTCGCGGCCGTCCTCGCCCCTGATGGTGAGCGGAAGGTCGGCGACCCGCGTGGCGGCGATGCCGCCCCAGCGTTCGTAGGCCACGTCCAGGCCCGTCGCGGAAATGCCGACGGCGAGGGAGCAGAACTTGCCCGTGGCCGAAGTCAGCTCCAGCGCGGCGTAGGTGATTCCCGACTCCTTCTCGGCGCGCCCCGTGACGGCGTTGTAGCGCAGGACGACGCCCTGGAAGGTGCGTCCGCCGGAATCCTTCGCGCCCGTGACGCGCGCCGCCGCGTTGAATTCCATCTCGCGTCCCGCGCTCAGGACGAGGTGGATCGCGTCGAGAATCGTCGTCTTGCCGGAGCCGTTGTCGCCCAGCAGGAAAAGATGCCCGCCCTCGGGAACTTCGATGGTCGTTGTCCCGAGGTTGTGGAACTCCACCACCCTCACGGTGGTAATCTTATATGCTTCGCGAGGTTTCATGATTTTGTTTCGTCCATAATTGTCATGGGCAGTCGGTGTACCGGCAAAGATTTCTAAATCTGTCCCAAGGGGAACTCAATGCAGCACCTCCGCGTTCTGGCGCAAGATGTGGTTGAGCCCTTCATTGGTCAAGTGATATTTTTGCAAACGAGAATTTGGCTTTTCTGGTATTGTATAGGAAATTAAACCCAACTTCAGTAAATTGGCTAAAGCTAATTTCAGCGAGTTGGATTCGACGGAAATCTTGATGTTTCTCGCTAAATCTTTCTTTGCTAGATCATGGAAAAACAGAAGCGACAACACTTTGTTTTCCGTTGACTCTGGCCACGACTCTGGCCACGACTCTGGCCACGACTCTGGCCATGACTGGGGCCACGACTGGGGCCTAACCCCTCCATTTTTGTTTGTACCTTGGGTAACACTTTGGGTATCATAACGATTGTTCGGGGCAAAAGCGTATTTTGGGCGCATGGCTGTCACACGCACCCCTCCGCCCACGCTCTCGAAAACTGGAACAGCCAATCCGGCCTGTGTGAATCCCTCGCAAATCTTGCCAATACCCCGTCCCCATGCTTCAATGAACCCGGCACGATAGAATGTGGCGGCGATGTTCTTGTTTCGCGGACGCGAAGCGTGTTCTCCAAGGAGGTAATCAACGGAGTATCCTTCCGGCAGCGAGCCCTCATTCCATAGAACGAGTCTGTCATTATAGACCTTCAGCTGGATGTGGACGCCCGTGTAGTCCTTGTGGACGATGCTGTTGAAGATCATCTCACGTAAGGCGTCTTCCGGTATTTCCAGAGGTTCGATACGCTGGAGTCCCTCATAGTGGATTGGGGAGTAGAGATATTTTGACTTTAGAACCTCCATTACTCTGTCCGTCATCTGTATCAGATTTCCGTCAATGGAATCCTGGATGATCAGATCGGATTCACTTTGGCCGAACCGCCCGATGCGGAACTCCACGCATGGGAAGAACTTCAGCGGACGCTTGCCAAATAGCAGTACCGCGGCGTTCTTGAGCTGGCTGTCCTCGTTCGCGAGTCCAAGGTTCTGGAGAATCGTCAATGACGCAGCGTTGATGGATAGGGGTGCAATCCGTCTCGCCTCCGTGGCCTTGCGCAGAAAATACCGAATGGCGTTCTCGTCTATGTCCTCCATTGTCGCCCCCTCGCAGACGATGTCGTCCCATGTACGACCCATCTTGCGGAGGATGAATTGCTGGAGAGCCGTGCCCGTAAGCTCCTGTTTCGTCGCGCCGCTGCGGTAGTGGTAAACGCCCCGCAGCGAGATCGGCACGTTGCTCGGCGCGACATCGATCTCAACCGTGTCATGTCCGTGAAGCCTCACGAGATTGACATTCGCGACGATGCCGAGAAGCGACACGATCTTGTTGGGAATGTCCTCCAGCAGTCTCTTCGCGTTCGCCACCCCAACGGCGTTTCCGGCATCGTCGACGCCGATGACAAGCTTGCCGCCCTGCGCGTTGGCAAAGCCGCAAATCCACTTCAAATACTCGTCGTGCCATGACTGCTTAAATTCGATGTTCTGCGTTTCTTGATGCATGAATTACCTCGCCATTAAGGGTAGCTTCTTCGTTCACTAATACTTATCGCCTTTTAGCAATTTGTCACTCATCGTCAATTCTTCTCCCTTTGACAAAGACATACTATTCTACACCATAACACGGCGGTGATGCGGTATGCTTTGCGCGGTTTCAAGGTTTTGTTTCCCCCATAGTTGTCATGGGCCTTACCTCAATATCATTCGTTTACACCATTCTTCAGTGACTTTGCTTTCCTTAAGACCAAGTTCTTGCCAAATGCCTGAGTAGTAAATACAGGCAGGGTCGCGGCTGCTGTTCTTCCGACCTTTGGCAACAACGACGTTATCAGGAGCGTAAACTTCGTTGTATGTCCAGTAGGCTTTGCTTTTCCCCTCTTGGGTTAGAACACGATCCGGTGCGAATGGTAATAGCCCATATCCGGGCTTTGACGGCGCGAACGAAAGTGTGTTGCGGGGAACAATTAAAACATTTCCCCCAGCATGAGGGTGCCAAGGATAGCTTCGCAACGTCTTTTCGGGGTCAAGGATTATATCGCCAACTTGCAGATATCCCCAGATTAAGTGCAAATCTGAATCGTGGTAGAAATCCCCTGTTCTTGATGAGAATACAAACTGATCAAACATGTTTTTGGTCAGGAAGTGGAATGTGCCGAAGAATAGGAAAATGTCATTCTTCCCGATTCCAACCGTTTCATTCAGATAGTGCCAAACATCCCATGACGGCCCAAATGCGGGTCGCCAGTTGGCGGGAGGCCTCTTCCATCGTGTTTTGTCCAAATCGGGATCGACATGGCATTGATGTAACGGGCATTCTCTGTAACCGAATTTTAAGGAAAGATCGTCGAGAATCCGTTTATATGAGACTTGTCCATATCTTAAATCGCTAAAAGTGGCCTTGTCATCAGATGGTATCGGGAAAGAAACCACATCCCCGTTCGGCATGATGGCACTGGGAATACCACCGTTTTCGCTGTCAAATCCTTTCCGGCTCAAAATGACTTTCATGTTACGCGTCCTCCACAAAACTGCTGACCTTCATGCTGTTTTCCCTTCTACGGGCGTCAACCATTCTACACCCCTTCGTCCGTCTCGCGCATCCTAATCGGTTCGGCGAGCTGGGCGGCCTGGTAGTGCCAGAGGGCGGGGAGGCACTCGAAGATCGTGTCGGCTTCGCTGGCGCCGTCTCCGTCCGAGGGCTTCACCTTGCGGAGGAAACGGTATCGGATGAGCGTCGGCACGATGTCGCGGAGAATCTGCCGCACACGTTCGTCGCCATAGTTCTCCTTCTTGTCGGGGAAGAGGGCGCGGAACCGTCCGGCCGCGTATTCCAGAAGGTCGCCGTAGCGGAATCGGAGGTTTTCCGCGTCATCGACGCCGACGCCCTGCTCGCGCGCCTCGCCCTCGAAGAATTCGAGGAGGACGAGAAAGGCCACGCACTCGTCGCGCTTGGTGAAGGTGAACATGTCGCGGTTCGGCGGCGTGATGCACTCGTTGTACCACTTGGGCTTGTAGAGGCGCGCGCACTTCTCGTCCATCACGAGCGTCCAGCCATAGAACTTCTCGAAAAAGGCCGCAAACGCCTTCTTGTACCGCATGAGCGTCAGAAAAAGGCGTTCGTCGTCCGTCTTGTAGAAGTACGGCGACTCCATCAGCACGTTGAGCAATGCACGTATGGTCTGCGCCGACTGTTCGCCGCCGTCGATGAGTTCTTCGATTTTCAATGCCATTGGATTCCCTGCAATGAATCTATGATAGCATAAGCCGCTATCCCCGTGTTCCAGTGTGTGGTCGCGCGTCGCGGACGACAATCTGGATTTCGGTGTCGCCGTGGTATTCGTTTTCTGCGAGTTCGCCTACGATGTCCCAGCGTCCGCCTTCGCTGAAGAGCGGGGCGTAGTCCGCCGCGCTGAACCACACGCCGCCAAGGTCAAGGCCGTCTTCGCGCAGCAGGCGCAGGCGCAGGTGCTTCTTGTCCTGACCGATGACGTCCGCCTTGACTTCGACGTCCTCCAACATCCAGCATGGCTTTTCATTGCCGTTGCCGCAGGGTTCAAGGCGGGCGAGCGCACCCATGAAGGCGTCGTCCAGGTCATCTGCCGCAAGGATGCCATCCACTGCCAGTTCGGAGCGTATGTGCGTCGCGCCAGCTTGCCGGATGCACTCGGCGGAAAAAGCCTTTCGGAAGTCGTCTAGGTTCTCCTCGCGAAGCGAGAGTCCCGCCGCGCTTGCGTGGCCGCCGAAGCGGGTGAGAAGCGACGAACATGCCGAGAGCGCGTCGTAGAGGTTGTAGTACTTCTCCGGCGCGCGGGACGAACCATGGCATTCACCCTCGTCGTCGATGGAAATCACCACCGAGGGACGCGTGAAGCGTTCGGCCACCCTGCCCGCCGCAAGGCCGACAATTCCGGGATGCCATCCCCTGCCCGCGATTACCACCGCGCCGTCCTTGTCCTCGTCGAAAACCGCTGGATCCGACAGCTTCTCGTCGATTTCCTTCAGGACAAGCTGCTCCGTGTTCTTGCGGGTTGTGTTTAAGGTGGCAAGGCGCAAGGCCTGCGCGTTGGCCTCGTCATCATCCGCGGCGAGGAGGAGACGTAGAGCAGACTCGGCGGTCTCCATGCGGCCGGCCGCGTTGATATGCGGACCGAGAACATAGCCGAGGTGATAGGCTGTGATCTGCGTTTGCGTCCGCTCGAAGGCCCTTCGGATAAGGGCCTTGAGTCCGATGCCGGGACGGCGGTTGAGGACGACAAGTCCTTCGCGGACATAGATGCGGTTTTCACCGGTGAGCGGGACAACGTCCGCGACGGTCGCGATGGCGAGCGCCCCCATCCACTGGTGCAGCTCCGCGCGCCCTGTTTTATCGGGCTGCGGGTAGCGCATGGTGATGACGCCGCAGGCGATTTTGTAGGCGAGCCCCGCGCCGCAAAGATAGCGGCAGCCCAGCGGCATTGCCGGGTCGAAGTTCGATATCACGGTGCAGGCGCCAGGAAGCGGTGAACCAGGCGTGTGGTGGTCGGAGACAATGACTCTGTACCCGGCGTCGAGAAAGCGCTGGAGCGAGTCGCCCGCCCCCATGCCGCAGTCGACCGTGACGAGCAGGCGGCGCGGGGCGTCGGGTCGGGCCGTCTGCGCCGCGTCGAGACAGCGCGTGACAGCCTCATCCGTGAGCCCGTACCCTTCGGCGCGCTCCGGAATAAACGGCAGGACATCCGCGCCTACGAAGCGAAGCAGCGAGGTGAGAAGCGCAGTGGCCGTTATGCCGTCACAGTCGAAGTCGCCGAAGATGACAATCTGACCGCGGGCATCGATGTTGTCAAGGATTGCGCGAGAAGCTTGGTCCACCCTCGGCACTTCTCCTGGTTTTGCAAGAGTTTGGAGAGGTGCGTCTAGAAAAGCGGCAAAGGAATCGGGGTCCTCTACATTGGCCAAGCCACGTTGAAGAAGCAGCCTCGCTATCGGTAGCGGGATTCCTGGCGGACATACGGAAGCGTCAGGAAAATCGGCTGACGTGGCGACACGCCAGTCGGTGAGCGGGAGTTGTCGTGTTTTGGATGTCATGTGTCACCTCTGGTTATCATGGTTAAAAATGTCCATTTGCATTGTCCATAGCCTCTTTTAAGCAATTTACATGCCATGCAGCGCGATTCCCAAGTATTATATGCGCACTTGCAAAACGACCAGCAATGTGATTTAATATCAACAATCACATTTCGCATGCCCACGCATGCGCGGAGGAACACCAATGACAATCAAGCAGATATCCCTCTTCATGGAGAACAAGCCCGGCCGACTTGCGGCCGCTTGCAAGACGCTTCGCGACGCGAAGATCAACATCGTCACGCTGTCGCTCGCGGACACGCAGCAGTTCGGCATCGTTCGCCTCATCGTCGAGGACTGGGAGCGCGCGAAGGACGCCCTTGAAAAGGTGCACTTCGCCGTCAACGTCCACGACGTCATCGCGGCCTCCGTCCGCGACGAACCCGGCGGCATGGC
>JAEEGJ010007305.1_pt1 | contig 31890 bp, 27 predicted proteins | sample 8958761 | NCBI WGS metagenome assembly JAEEGJ01 (sample SAMN16246546, study PRJNA631951) | gut metagenome | biome: gut microbiome; feature: rumen; material: RS-attached | host: Bos | place: Iran: Karaj | collected 2018-10
GCTTCCTTGCGACTGTCCCAGGCAGATTCTCCGACCTCCAGGAATTCCAGCCAGGCTGCAGTCGGATAGGAATCACCGAGACAGTCTTTCAAGGCAGATACGACCTTGGAATCATTCCATGAATAAAGGCGCTCCGACCAGAGGGCATACTCATAGTCGTTTTTGATGAAAGAGTTCAGGAGATTGTTCATCTGACCGAGTGTCGTAGTGTGGAACGGAGTGTTCTTCCCTGCCTCAAGGCGGGCCCGGTTTGTCAGCACAAAATCTATCAGTCTACCTCCTTCCGTATCCCTGCGGTAAGCATAACTGACTATCGGTTCGCCATATTCCTCTATTTCGGCGGAGAGTTTCTTCTGAAGGTCCTGATGCAGTTTCCAGTTCCTCATCGACTCCGCCTCGACCTTCTTGAAGGCAGCGTCGTAGAAGTCCCAATGATACCTTCTGGCCTTTGCCTCCTTTTTGATCGTTTCCAGGATTTCGGCCATCTTCTTCGGCTGGTCTGCTTTAAGGGCCGCGTTGTAAGCCTTCCACTGGGAAGTCAGGACGTGGCCTTCCGCGTCCTTGGTCTGGTTCTTATCCGTTTTCATAAAAGCTTGCGATGTAATGGCCGCCGCGCAGATGGCTGCAACTACGAGCGCCGAAACGATTATCCTGGTTTTCATAACGATTGTCCTCTACTTCAAAAACCTTGCAAGGACTTGGATCCTCCCATTTCCCGGACGGCCTCGGACACGAGATACGTGCTTCCGCCGACATAGATCAGGGGATTGCCTCCCTTGTCCAGGCCGAATGCTTTCCGAAGGGCCTGACGTACGGAAGGGGTATGGAATACTTTGTCATCCGGGCGGCCTTCAGCCCTGCAGAAAGCCTTGTAGCGGGCGGTCAGTTCCTCCTCTGGCATAGCCCTCCGCGTCTTGGGATTGGTGAATATGTAGGTAGCACCGGAAGGCATCAGAGGCATAATTCCCGCCAGGTCCTTGTCCGCCATGATGGCATATACGATTATGAGTGAGGAATATTCCCCGGTCGCCATCATTTCCTCCAGCTGAGCGAAATTTCCTTTCAGGGCAGCCGGATTGTGGCCAATGTCGGCGATGACGGTCGGATGGTCGGAAATCCTCTCCCAGCGGCCGTGGAAGCCTGCCCTCCCTGCAGTATGTTCGAGCGCATCGACAACGGTTCCAGCATCATCGAGTCCGCAATAGAAAGGATCGGTCCTGAGTATGTCCACGGCGGCCAGTACGGTCTTGAGATTCTTGGCCTGGTAACTGCCGCGGAGATCCATGTCACTGAGGATCCTTTCCGTCCTGTCCCCGAGGGAAGGTCCGGTTTCTTCGGCACATACCAACGTGCTCCCGGTTTCACGGGCCCTGGACTCGAACACCGGACGGGTCTCGGGAAGGTACTCCCCTACCAGAGCCGGCACGCCTGGTTTGAATATCCCGGCCTTCTCAGCAGCAATGGCTTCCAGGGTATCCCCGAGAAGGGCACAGTGGTCAAGGGCGATGCTGGTTATGATCGAAAGGTCCGGAGTGATTATGTTGGTACTGTCGAGCCGCCCTCCGAGGCCGGTCTCGATCACCGCCACGTCCACCTTCTCATCGGCGAACCACTTGAAAGCCAGTCCGGTGGTAATCTCGAAGAACGACAAGTCCAAGGTGTCCATATCTTCCTCATAGCGGCAGAGGAAGTCGTAGACGTATTCTTCCGGGATCAGCACAGGTGGGCTGAGGATTCTCGCCCTCTCCCTGAAGTCTTCGATATGGGGGGATGTATACAGTCCCACCTTCAGCCCGGCAGCGGCAAGTGCCGAAGCCAGCATGTTGGCCACCGACCCCTTGCCGTTAGTGCCTGCAATGTGGATCGTCCTGTACTCCTTGTGCGGATCTCCCAACAAGCTGGAAAACTTCATCATATGTTCCAGGCCCGGCTTGTAGGCATCCCCAAAGGGAACCTTCTGGACGGACGGGAACCTGACGAATATCGCTTCTATCTTCCGGTTGTATGCTGCCTTTGAAAATTTTCCCATTCTACCTTGGTCCGAGTTTTTTGAACTCAAATCAAAAATACTTAAATTTACAGACATATTCTAACGGAATGAAAGAAAAAACCTCGGCATTACACTCTGAATACATCATCGACGGGATTCCAAGGCGGTTCACCCCTGCGGACATCCTGGACGGATGCCTTGAGCGGGAACCGGAAGAATCCGCCATTTTCGAGGAATATGAACCCATCGTGGACGAGAGCACCGACCCTTGCCCAGCTACCGACCAGTTCAACAGCCAGGATGTACAGGAATATCTCACCAGGACATCCGCACTGGTCGGCACCCCGAGGAACTGTCCCCTGACCTTCCCGGAAGGATTCACGAAAAGCCGGATAGCCAAGGCCCTGCTGGATACGATGTGGATGAAGGGTCATTTCAGGCTGGGCGATCTCACCCTGCTGGCGAAATGGCGCTGGAACAACAAGGCTCTCGGAAGCATGGCCGCGTTCTACTCTTCGGTAGAGGCTGCTGCCGACTATATCGATTCCCTGGGCATCTGCCTGAATTCATATTCATACACGGAAAGCGAGAGGGTATGCCAGGTTGCTTTCAAGGTGGCGGCTACGGAAAAGCCGGAAGACCCTGACGAGGAGATAGATCCGGAAGACGAGATCGACCTCCCCGGCAATGCTCCTTTCGGAAGCATACATCCAGTCATCGGACGCAGGAGGGCGGTGCCTGACAAACTTGTCGCGGATCCAGACAGCTGGCTGATATTCATTCCGTTCGACAGCTGCGATTTCAGGCTAGGCAACTCCCTGCTGTGCCAGGCTTTCGGCCAGAACGGCGACACCGCCCCCGAGATAGGCGACGGTGACTATTTCATAGACTGCTTCGAGATAGTCAGGGAGTTCGTGGAAGACAAGGTAGTGCTGTCCGGAGTCTCGGTTGGCGACGGCGGCCTCCTCCCTGCCATCAAGGCGATGTGCCAGGAAAACGTCGGTGCATCCATCGATGTCAGCGGGCTTATGAACGCTTACGACGAAGACAGGAGCATCAGGGTGCTGTTCTCGGAGATACCGGGGGCGCTCATCCAGATAAAGGATATCGACTATGACTATGCGGATGCCGAGTTCCTGCTGCAGGACATCGCATACTACCCGATAGGACATCCGGTGCCCGGGACGGGCAGCGTCAAGGTCAAGTCAGGACGGGGTGGCGGAATATCCGACATACTCCAGTCGCTGCTCAGCAGCCAGACTTCCGAAGGAGAAGATTGACCAATAACCATATATGGCAAGATACACTAAGGGACTCGTTGCAGTCCGCGGCAACAGGAAGCCGAAGATATTCGTCCTGGATACGAATATCATCCTGCACGATTACAAGGCTATACGGAAATTCAAGGACAACGACCTGGTCATACCGATCGCTGTGATCGAGGAGTTGGACAAGTTCAAGAAAGGCAATGACCAGCTGGCGTATAATGCCCGCGGATTCATGCGCGACATAGACAGGATAACGGAAGGCCGCTCTTTCGGCCAGCACGGGGTCCCGATCGCAAAGGGCCTGGGGAACATCAAGATAGAGCCCAACCATCCTTTCCCCGAGGAGATGAAGGACCTGTTCTTCGACGATATTCCCGACCACAGGATCCTGTCCACAGCCATCTGGGTACGGGACAACAATCCCGGCCGCTTCGTGGCCCTGGTCACCAAGGACATAAACCTGAGGATGAAATCCAAGGCCGCCGGGATGGAGGTCCAGGACTACATGACCGACAGGGTCGAAGAGGAGAAGATCGAGAATTCCAACAAGGAGGTGCAGATCCTGGACGATGTGGACCCCCAGGATATCCAGGAACTCGTCTACGGACCCGAGACATCCGTCTCTTGGGAGGCGCTGTCCAGGAAACGTCCCCGCCCGAACCAGCTTTACAAGATCCGGAACGGCAGCGACATGGTCTGCGCCCGTTTCGATGAGGACCTCGGGAAGGTGGTCCTCGTAAAGAACAAATCCGTCTATGGCATCAGGCCGAAGAACGACGAGCAGAGATTCGCGATCGACGCCTGTACCAACCCGAACATAAAACTCGTTTCGATGACCGGAGGAGCCGGCACGGGAAAGACCCTGATCGCTCTTGCTTCCGCCCTTGAACAGGCCAGGGATTATGACCAGATCATCCTCACAAGGCCTACCGTCGTCCTGGGCAACCAGGAGATCGGGTTCCTGCCCGGAGACCAGAAGACCAAGATGAGTCCTTTCGTCCAGCCTCTGATGGACAACCTCAACGTCATACGGGGTCAGTTCCGGTCCACCAGCAAGGAGGCGATGAAAATAGACGCCATGCTGAAGGAGGAGAAACTCCTGATCTCCCCTCTCGCGTACATCAGGGGACGGAGTCTCGGAAACGTCTATTTCATCTGCGACGAAGCGCAGAACCTTACCCCCAACGAGGTCAAGACGATCATAACCAGAGCCGGTGAAGGCACCAAGATGGTCTTCACGGGAGACATATTCCAGATCGACCAGCCCTACCTGGACCAGTGGTCCAACGGTCTCACGCATCTGGGAGAGAAAATGGACGGACAGAAACTGTTCGAGCACATATTCCTCAGGATCGGTGAGAGAAGCGAGCTCTCGGACATAGCCTCGAAGTTGCTATAACAAATCATTTTTAGTAAATTTGCAAGTTGTTCCAAAACGGCAATAATCAACAAAAAATCAATAATCAATTATGTTCGACAAGAAGAAAAGGGTTTATCGTTTTGGCGGAAAGACCGCTGAAGGTGATGGCCAGATGAGGGAACTGCTCGGTGGCAAGGGCGCCAACCTTGCTGAGATGAGCAAGCTCGGAATGCCTGTTCCTGCAGGTTTCACCATCACTACCGAATGCTGCGCCGAGTATTATTCCTTGGGCGGCGGCTACACCGAAGATCTTAAGAAAGAGGTTGCCCAGGCCATGAAGGCCACGGAAACCATAATGGGCAAGAAATTCGGAGATCCTTCCGATCCGCTTCTCGTGAGCTGCCGTTCAGGTGCGAGGAGCTCCATGCCCGGTATGATGGATACCATCCTCAATATCGGACTCTGCTCAGCGACTCTGCCCGGAATGATCCAGAAGACCGGCAATCCCAGGTTCGTATACGATGCTTACAGGCGCCTCATCATGATGTACTCCGACGTCGTCATGGAGAAGGCCGAGGGTATCGAACCGGCCGACGGCCAGGGAATCCGCCAGCAGCTCGACAGGATGATGATGGAGCTCAAGGAGCAGAAGGGTTACAAGTCCGACACCGAGATCACTGCCGACGAACTCAAGGAACTCTGCGAGAAATTCAAGGTCAAGGTAAAGGAAGTCCTCGGAGTGGAATTCCCCGATACCGCGAAGGAGCAGCTTTGGGGCTCGATCGGAGGTGTCTTCAAGTCCTGGAACGGCAAGAGGGCCATCGCTTACAGGAGGATCGAGAAGATTCCTGATGACTGGGGTACCGCAGTGAATGTCCAGTCCATGGTTTTCGGTAACATGGGCAATACCTCGGCGACCGGTGTCGCTTTCTCACGCAACCCTGCCAACGGAGACAACAAGTTCTACGGAGAATGGCTCATCAACGCCCAGGGCGAGGATGTTGTTGCCGGTATCCGTACTCCCAACCCCCTCAACGAGGCCACCAAGACCGAGAAGAACAAGGATCTGGAGTCCCTCGAGACCGCAATGCCTGAAGTCTACAAGGAACTGGACGATATCCGCCTGAACCTTGAGAAGCACTTCCGCGACATGCAGGACATCGAGTTCACCATCCAGGAAGGTCATCTTTGGATGCTCCAGTGCAGGATCGGCAAGCGTACCGGTCTCGCCGCCCTCCAGATGGCCATGGACATGGTAGAGGAAAAGATGATCGACGAGAAGACCGCTGTGATGAGGGTATCCCCTTCCCAGCTCGACGAAATCCTCCATCCTATCCTCGATCCCGCATCAGAAAAGAAGGCGAAGGTACTCGCTGTGGGTCTTCCCGCCTCCCCCGGTGGAGCAGTCGGCCAGATAGTGTTCACCTCCGAGGCCGCAATGGAAGCAGCCGCCAACGGAATGAAGGCCATCCTCATCCGTGAGGAGACTTCTCCCGAGGATATCGAGGGAATGCGTGCCGCAGCCGGAATCCTTACCACCCGTGGTGGAATGACTTCCCACGCCGCACTCGTCGCCCGTGGATGGGGCAAGTGCTGCATCGTTGGATGCGAGGCCATGAAGATCAATCTCGAAGACAAGACCGTCACCTTCAACGGCGACAAGACTTTCAACGAGGGTGACTGGCTCAGCCTCAACGGATCGAAGGGTCTGGTATACGGTACCAAGATCGACACCATGGACGCCTCCGAGAATCCTCTCTTCAAGAAGTTCATGACGATCGTCGACAAGTTCCGCCGTCTTGGCATCAGGACCAACGCCGACACTCCCGAAGATGCTGCCAAGGCCCTGAGCTATGGCGCAGAGGGTATCGGACTCTTCCGTATCGAGCATATGTTCTACGGAGCACATTCCGAGAAGCCTCTCTCCAAGCTCCGCAAGATGATCCTTTGCGACACCGAAGAGGAGCGCAGGCTTGCTCTCGAGGATCTCGAGCCTTACATGAAGGCCGCGGTCAAGAGCACCATGAAGATCATGGACGGCAAACCTGTCGTATTCCGTCTGCTTGACCCGCCTCTCCATGAGTTCGTCCCCAAGACCGAGGAAAAGAAGCAGGAGATCGCCCGTGAACTCGGCGTCACCGTCGAAGAGATCGAGAAGCGCGGCGAGGCCCTCCACGAGGTCAACCCGATGATGGGACACCGCGGAGTCCGTCTGCACGTCAGCTTCCCGCTGATCGCCGAGACCCAGTACAAGGCCATTTTCGAGGCTGCCGCCGAACTCCTTCTCGAAGGCTACCATCCCATGCCCGAGATCATGATCCCCGTGACCATCTCAGCCCGTGAGCTCAGCTTCCAGAAAGCTATCTGCGACCGTGTAAAGGCCCAGGTCGAAGGAATCAAGGTTCAGAACATCGACTACAAATTCGGTACTATGATCGAGATCCCTCGTGCTGCATTGACAGCCGACAGGATGGCCCGTGCCGCTGAATTCTTCTCATTCGGCACCAACGACCTCACCCAGATGACCTTCGGTTTCTCACGCGACGACATCGGGACCTTCATGGGTGACTATCTTGGCAACAAGATCCTCGACTCCGACCCGTTCCAGACCATCGATGTCAAGAGCGTCGGAAAACTGGTCGAGTTCGGTATCCAGGGTGGCCGTTCGAAGAGGCCCGACCTCAAGTGCGGTGTCTGCGGAGAGCATGGTGGTGATCCCGATTCCATCCGCTTCTTCAACAGGATCGGCGTAGACTACGTCTCCTGCTCACCGTTCCGCGTGCCCATCGCCCGCCTCGCCGCGGCACAGGCTGCCATCGAGCAGAGCAAGTAGGCTGATCGCCAGCGATTTTAGAAGGAGTTTGTCACGAAGACAGACTCCTTCATTTTTATTTAAATCCTGAAGGAGCGAACAATCTCGCTGAATATTCTTATATTTGATGGAATCGCTGCGGGAAATGGCCACTATCAACGTATACGAACAATATTTCGAAGCCTCTGGCTCTTTCAGCGGGGTGGAGCGGAAAGCTGCCTCCGTAATGCTGATATCCGACTCAGATGCCGGCCGTATCAAATACGAGCTGGCCGTCAATTTCTTCCCGCACCGCTCTGAAGACGACTTCGCGATATCCTACGACGCATATTTCTCCAAGGTGCTTTACGAAGCGGACGGCCGGAGGTCAAGGAAGCGTGAGGCAGGCCTGATGGAAATCCTGCGCGAAGAGGCGGATTCCCTTGCCGGAGACAACGGCGGGACGATCTTCTGGGACAAGCCCTTGATCGAACCGAGGAGAGGTTGACAGATAATGAATATTCACTTTTATATAATACGAACTTATGAGAAAAGGTTTATTTCTTTTGATGCTTGCAACAGCGTTCTGCTGCAGCTCGGTTTTCGCCCAGGTGGCCGAATCCCCGGAACTGGCCACCAGGATCAAGGATGAGGGCTTGAACAATTCAAAGGTCGAAGAGCTCTCCCAGTACCTTACCGATTATCTCGGCTCAAGGCTCACGGCTTCGCAGCAGAAGCGCCGCGCCGAAACCCTGGTGATCGACAAACTGAACCAGATCGGCCTGTCGAATCCCCGTGCCGAGTTTGCCTATGAGTTCACAAGGGGTGGCTGGGATGTCGTGAAGACCTATGCCGCCATGACCAGCCCATATTACTGCGCCTTCTCCGTCAACCCGAAGGCCTGGTCAGGAAGTACCAATGGCCTCGTGAAAGGAGAGTGCATGGTATTCAATGTCACGAAGAAGGAAGACCTGGACCAGTACCGCGGCAAGATAGCGGGCAAGATCCTGCTTCTGCCCTCAACCCAGACCTATAATATCAGCTTCGCCCCCCTGGCATCCCGTTACACCGAGGAACAGCTGGAAGCATTGACACAGGACAACAGGGTCCAGAGTGCCATATCCCCTGCCGGCCCTCCCAGGATGGGTGGCCAGAGACAGCCGTTCGACAGGAGTGCGATGGCTGCCATGATGGAACTCCGTCAGCTTACGAATGAACTCCTTGCCGCTGAAAAGCCGCTCTGCGTAGTGACGGGACGCGGAACCTTCAACGTTCCTTCAAGCACGGGCGCAACCTATAAAGTCGGTGATCCTGAGCCCACACCCGAAATCTTAATGCCTGTCGAGGACCATGGACGCATGGTACGTCTGATCGAAAGCGGCCAGAAAGTCGAAATGGAGCTCGAACTCATCAACAAGTTCACCGATGACCAGGAGGTCCATAACGTATATGCCGAGATTCCCGGCACGGATTCCAAGCTGAAGGATGAGATCGTCCTTCTGGGCGCCCACTTCGACTCCTGGCATGGAGGTACCGGTGCCGCAGACAACGCATCCGGATGCATAGTCATGGTAGAGGCCATGCGTATCCTCAAGGAACTTGGAGTCAAGCCCAGGAGGACCATCCGTCTGGCTCTCTGGGGAGGAGAGGAGCAAGGTCTCTACGGTTCCAGGGGTTATCTGGAGCAGAATCTCTACAAGGGTGAAAAGAAGCTCCCCGGCTTCGACAAATTCGCCCTTTACCTCAACATGGATAACGGATCAGGCCGTTTTCGCGGAATATATCTGGAGAGGAACGATGCCGCCGTCCCCTTCTTCGAGGCCTGGAAGAAACCCATCGAGTCCCTCGGATTCAATTATATTTCGCCCAGGAACACCGGAGGCACGGACCATACTTCCTTCTCGAGGGTCGGGTTGCCGGCATACCAGTTCATCCAGGATGTGCTGGAGTACAACCGTACGTACCACACGATCATGGACACCTACGAGCGTCTTTCCCTGGGTGACCTCAAGATCGATGCGACCATCGTAGCATGGCTGGCCATCTGCGCTGCCAACGATCCCGGCAGGATTCCGGTCAACGCCGCAGCCGCAATGAACAGGATGCAGATCCCCAGGAACTAGTACTTATGGATATTTCGATTATCGGCGCCGGCAACATGGGCGGCGCCACTGCCCTTGGACTCTCCCGGTTCTGTCCGGAAGCCAGGATTACCGTCACTGCCAGGCACCGGGAGACTCTGGAAAAGTTCTCTTCATCAGGCATAGCCTCCACCCTGGACAATGCCGAGGCGGTTAAAGGAGCCGATGTCGTAATAATGGGAGTGAAGCCCTGGCTTCTGAAGGAGGTCCTCACTCCCCTTCTTCCTTTGATGAAGGAGAAGATCCTCGTATCCCTCGCCGCCGGGATTCCGGCATCCACACTGAAGGAATGGACCGATGGGTTCAATCTCGCCGGCGTGTATACGGTTATCCCCAACCTGGCCATAGAGATCGGCGAGAGCATGACCTTCATCAACGAGGTATCAGGAAACTCCGGTGCCCTCCGGACCGTGAACGGACTGTTCAGTTCCGTAGGGAAATCGATGGTCGTGGATGAGAAACAACTGGGAGCCGGAATGATGGTCGCATCCTGCGGAACGGCATTCGCTCTGCGGTATGTACGTGCCACCATGGAAGGCGGGATCGAGCTCGGGCTTTATCCCAGGCAGGCCCTTCAGGCCGCCCTGCAGACAGTTAAGGGCGCCGCCGCATTGGCAGACGCCCATGGCACTCATCCTGAGCATGAAATCGACAGGGTAACGACACCCGGTGGGATTACCATCCGTGGCCTCAACGCCATGGAAGAGGCAGGTTTCTCCAATGCCGTAATCCAGGGACTCAGGATCTGGAAATAGGGATAATTACTTCTTCTCTGCAAGGGTGAATACCACGGAAAGAGTGTATTTCTTCGAATCTTTCGTGAATTCCGACCCTACTGTCAGGGCACATTTATCATCCTTGAAAGCGACACTCGCGGTACCTCCCGTCAATTCATAACCCAGGGCGGATACATCATGCCACTTGAACTTGACGGAACCCTTGTCGACAGCGGACATATCGCAGTCGGCCACATCCATACGTCCGGTGCTGAACAGGATAATCGCGGAACCAGTAGGCGTGACGGTTATGCTGCTGACGCTGATCCCCGTGAAGTCCTTCTTAATCTCGATACCCTGCTTTCGGGCGAAAGCCGCGATCTCCTCGAGGTTGCAACCGTCAAAATCGGCCCCGGCATTGACACTGCCTGAAATGGTTACACGTGTTTTGGCGATAGTCCAGGTCTTGCACAGTTTTACCGCATTCCCGGAGGTATAGGTACTCTTCTGGGGAGTCGCCGAACCGGTCACGGTCTTGCCGTCATTCTTCTTCAGAGTGAAGTTGACCGGAGAACCCGAGTGGCCGTAAGTCAGGACTGCATCCTTTCCAAGGATGTACTGTCCTTCGGAATCAACAGTATAATTTCCGAATGAATACACCGTCTCCTTGTCGGAGTTGACTTCGCAGATCAGGTATGTACCGGACTCGGTAAGTTCTATGGATTTTACGGAACTGTCTCCGGTAACGACCAGCTTGACCGTCTCGGGAGTCGGGGTAGGCTCGGGGGTCGGAGGCGGGGTGGGCGTCGGAGTAGGTGTCGGGGTAGGTGTCGGAGTAGGAGTGACATCTTCCTTCTTCGGCTCCTTCTTCTCCTTGGTACAGGAATATACCAGTGAAAGGGTGGCGGCCAGCGCTAAAACAAGCCAGAACTTTTTCATAGCAGTCAATTAAAACAGATTAAAGAATACATGTACATTGATCATCGGGTAGACGACCAGCTTCTCGGCCTTGTCGATCAAGCCTTCGTCCCGTCCGTTAAGTGCTCCTGAAGTGATTCGCACATCTTCCCAGTCTCCGAAAACATCCTCACCGGGAGCGAAGAGTCCGGGCTTGCCCCAGTAGACGGCACCCAGGTCGCAGGTCACGCACACGGTACGGTTCGTGCGGACGGCACGTCCGAAACCTACGCCGAGATAGGGCCTGAGGGCATCCAAACCTATATAACCATCTATGTTTCCATTCTGGGCCTTGACAAGATAATCGTCCACATTCAATCCGGCTATGTTGTAATCATCAGGGAAGTTGCTGCCGTGCACTTTGACAGCGTTCTTCGGGCCATACATCATACCGGCCGTGATATGGAATCCGCTGTGTTCCATCGGAAATATATCGAGCAAGAGTTCCGCGTTGGAAAGGTTGGGAGTAGCCTTGGCATTGACAGTCCATTCGCCCTTGTCAGAACCCTGGTTTCCCGGATGCTCGGGAACGGAGACCTCCCTGTTGATCGATACCGGAGGTACCATCGCATAACCGGCGCGTACCTGGAAAAAAGGTCCGATCGGTGCAGCCAGTTCAGCTCCGACACCTGCGGTACCCGCCTTGACACCGATTGCAAGATGGTTGAAACAACCCGGCTCCTGGGCCGTGGCACTCACTGCCAGGCAGAAAAGGACGGACAAAAGCAAGATCTTTTTCATAGTACCTGATTTTTAATGGTAAAATCATACAAATATAATTATTTTTGAATTGTAACAAGAATACGGAACTTATGAATAACCTGCAAACTATCTTGTCCGGACTCGCCTTGGCCACCCTTTGCTTCGGTGCGCACGCCCAGGAACCGGAAAAAGCCGGGAGGATGGAATGGTTCTCCGAGGCCAAACTGGGCATATTCATCCATTGGGGGATATATTCCCGCGGAGACTGGTCGGAAAGCTGGGCTTTCCACAACGGGACGGTGAGCATGAAGGATTACTTCGCCCAGGAAGCAGACTTCACGGCGGAGAGATACGACCCTGCGGAGTGGGTGTCTCTCATCAAGGAGAGCGGGGCGAGATATACCGTGATCACATCCAAGCACCATGACGGTTTCGCTCTGTGGGATACCAAGGCAGGAGATGTAAGTGCCGTGAAGTCGTCCGCCGCCCGACGCGACGTACTCACTCCATTCGTAGAAGAAGTCCGCCGACAGGGAGGGCTGAAACTCGGCATCTATTATTCATTGATAGACTGGCCCCGGGAGGACTATCCGAATGTCTTCAGGGCTGGCCCTCCGCGTTACGACATCCATAAGGAGCCTGCCCGCTGGAAGCATTTCCTGGACTTCAACAGCGCCCAGCTGCGCGAACTCAACACCACCTACCGTCCCGACCTTTACTGGTTCGACGGTGACTGGGAGTTCTCTTCAGAGGAATGGGATGCTCCCGGGATAGTGGCCATGCTCCGTAAGGACAATCCGGACGTGGTCATAAACTCGCGCATCCAAGGTAACGGAGACTATGACACCCCCGAACTCGGCGTCCCGGTCGTTCGCCCGGAAAGCAGATGGTGGGAGACCTGCATGACCATAAACGATTCGTGGGGTTTCCGCAAGAAAGACAAGGATTTCAAGTCTTTCCAGACAATCCTGAACATGTTCGTGGACTGCCTGTCCAAAGGAGGCAACCTGCTCCTGGACATAGGTCCCCGCGCGGACGGGACCATTCCAGCCGAAGAAGCAGAGGTGCTCAGGGAACTTGGAAGCTGGATATCCCGCAACGAGGAGGCCGTCTACCAGACCCGTGCCGGCATACCCGCAGGCCATGTCCAGGGCTTCACGACCCTGAACAAGACAGGGGACATACTTTATGTATATATGCCCTATGCTCCTGTGGAATCACTTGAAGTCCAGGGCCTCAAGAGCAGGATAAAGAAAGTGAGGGTGGTCGGTTCAGACACCACCCTCGACTGGAAACTTTACAATGATATCGATTGGAGCGAAGTTCCGGGAGTTTACTTCATAAATGTACCGGAATCGGTCCTTGATCGGAATATGACAGTCCTCGCCCTTGAACTTGAGGAACCCCTTAAACTCTACAGGGGCAGCGGGAATGTCATCAGCTTCAACGAATAAACCCGCTACAACACTCCCTTGAACAGCAGCATGGCTCCCATTACGGCCAGGACCGTAATGGCTATCAGCCATATTACGAACAGGCAGAGTCCAGGATGCCATTTCGGCGCTTTCAGGTCGAAGATAAGCATCACTCCACCGTATATCATACCGATGAACGGAAGTACGACCGCCACCGCCAGCGCGATTACGAACGGCGGATATGACAGCAGGTCGAGAACCGTGTAGGCATTCTCGGCGATATCCTCTATGACACGGTTCAGGAAGAACGAATTAGAGAAGAAACTTCCGTCAAACAGCAGGAAACCGAGGGTGACCACTCCGGCTACTCCGGCGATCAGCATTATTATTCCGAAACAGACTTCGAAAACCCTCCATATTCCCGGCCAGAAATCGGAATGGACCACCCTTTCCGCGGTCTCGCCCATCTCCTGCACCGAGCTCATCACCCTGGCGCTGATAGCGTCCACCGTGCCTTTCTCGCCATGAAGTTCATCCCTCTGGCTCACCGTCTTCGCCTCCGGCATGCAGATCCAGAGCACGAAGTAAACAAGAGGAGCCAGACACTCAGGGATTCCAAACCATACCCTGCCGAAGAATACCCCCAATCCTACAAGGGTCAGCACGACGAAAATAAGGCGCAGCAAGGTGGCATCGATCCCGAAATAGGCTCCGAGACCGCTGCAAACTCCGGCGATCTTTCCATTGGCCGTGTCGCGGTACAGCTTCTTCCTGACCTTCTCTTCCTTCCTTTCCGCCTTCGGCCCTTCAGGGTCAGCCTTGTCCGGATTACCGGTATCCTCTTCAATCGCTTCAGGCTTGCCGAGCGTAGCCATCACTGACTCGACCATGGGGAGAGTTACTACACCGCCCTGGCCTGCCTTTTCGAGAAGCAGCTCAGACATCCTTTCCTCGATGCCTTCCATAACTTCGGCACCGCTCTCCACCTTCGAATAGAAAGAGCCCAGTTCTTCGAGATACTTGCGCGCTGCCGCGCAGGCATCTTCCTCCAGACTGAATACATAACCTCCTATGCTGACATGTTCTACCGGTTTCATATCTATCGTTCTTTAATGGTCCTTATCGTATCGACTATCTCCTGCCAGGCGGCATCCATCTCACCAAGCTGCTGGCGTCCCTTCTCGGTGATGCAGTAATACTTCCTGGGAGGTCCCTGGGTGGATTCTTCCCATCTGTACGAAAGCAATCCCTGGTTCTTCTGACGTATCAGCAAAGGGTACACCGTGCCTTCGACTACTATCATATTGGCGGATTTCAACTCATCCAGGATGGAGGATGCATATGCCTCCTTCTTGTCCAGGATACTCAGGATGCAGTATTCCAGCACCCCTTTGCGCATCTGCGAGCGCACGTTTTCTGCACTGTTTTCCATGGCCTGTCGTTATTTGGTATATTCCCTGAACTTTGCCATATTCTCGGCGGTGGGTTCCAGTCCACGCATCTCGCATTTCTGCGCCGGTGTCTTGGCAAGCGGAACCACGATCCACAGGACCAGGTATACGAGAAGGCCCGAGCCCCAGAGCAGAAGCGCAAGCAGGATGATGATCCTTACTATGGTGACGTCTATATTCAGGAAGGCGCCAAGGCCGGAGCAGACACCACCGATGGTTTTGTTGTCAGGATCCCTGTACAGGCGCTTACCGGCGTTACCCTTGTCTCCGGAATAGGAGAGATCCGGTCCCTGGGTATTCCCGGTTCCCTGCTGGTTCTCCTGTGTCCGGGATGCTCCGGGAGAGTCCGGTTCCGGAGATCCGTCGGGCATTCCCAACTGGCATACCACCCTGTTCACGATGTCGAAATCTATCACCCTGTAAGCGGCACCTCCGATTGCCTGGTCGAAGAGTTCGGCAATGCGGTTCTCCAGATCGGACATCACCTCATCTCCCGCGGACTGGCTGTCCTTGCTCAAACGGGACTTGAAATGATCGAAGTATGAGGAAAGCCTTGCGTAAGCGTCCTCATCGAGGGAAAAGCTCCTCCCTCCGATACTTGCATTGACTACTTTTTTCATAATATTCTTGGTTTAACAATTATTTTTCCATTGCAAAGATATAAATAATTTTGAATACCTTGCAACACAAAGTACTAATTTCTTTAAAAAAAATGTATATTTTTGTAAAAGGACCCTTTGCAATCAATCAAACTGGCATAAAATGAACAGATTCTTCACCCTTCTTCTTTGCGGAACCATGCTTCTTGCAGCCTCATGTTCCACAAAGGAAACCTGTACCCTCGATCCGGTGGATTATGTCAATCCCCTGACAGGAACGGCTTCGACCTATGAGCTGTCTACCGGAAACACCTATCCGGCCATTGCCCTTCCCTGGGGCATGCATTTCTGGACCCCCCAGACAGGACGGAACGGAAACGGCTGGACATACACTTACTCGGCGACCAAGATACGCGGTCTCAAGCAGACCCATCAGCCCAGCCCCTGGATCAATGACTACGGCTCATTCTCCCTGATGCCCGTGACAACCGGTCCCGTTTATGACGAGGAAGGACGTCAGAGCTGGTTCTCCCACAAGGCGGAAACGGTGAAGCCTTATTATTATAAGGTCTACCTTGCCGAGCACGATGTCGTGGCGGAGCTCGCCCCTACCGAGAGGGCGGCGGCTTTCAGGCTCACATATCCCCAGAAGGACACTTCATATCTCGTCGTGGACGCATACAAGGGGGGCTTCGTGGAGATCGACAAGGAGAGGAATGCCATCATTGGATATTCGACCGCCAACCACGGCGGAGTCACCGAGGATTTCCACAACTGGTTCGTAGTGATCTGCGACACGCCTTTCGAGACGGCAGTCATTGACGGACAGTATGCCATGGTTGGTTTCAAGACGTCCAAAGGCCAGCAGGTAAACCTCGGAGTAGCATCTTCGTTCATCAGTGCCAATCAGGCGGAAATCAATCTCGGGGAACTTAAAGCCAAGTCTTTCGACGACATCAAGGAAGCCGGCCGCGCACGCTGGAACGAGGTACTGGGAAGGATCAAGGTCGAAGACGACAACATTGACAACCTCAGGACATTCTATTCCTGCCTCTACAGGTCCGTGCTCTTCCCCCGCGACCTTTCCGAAATCAACGCCAAGGGCGAGAGGGTCCATTACAGTCCGTTCAACGGAGAGGTATGCAAGGGCTATCTGTTCGGTGACACCGGTTTCTGGGATACTTTCAGGAGCCTGTTCCCCCTGCTGGACCTGGTCTACCCCGACCAGGAAGCCAAGATGCAGGAAGGCCTGGTGAATACCTGGCTGGAGAGCGGTTTCCTGCCCGAATGGGCCAGCCCCGGTCACAGGAACTGCATGGTTGGGAACAATTCGGCTACGGTCGTTGCCGGCGCCTACATAAAAGGCTTGCGAGGCTATGATGCCGAAGAGCTCTGGAAGGCCGTCACACACGGCGCCCACGCAGTACATCCCCAGGTAAGGTCTACGGGAAGGCTCGGATGGGAATACTACGACAGCCTGGGCTACGTCCCTTGCAATGTCGGAATCAACGAGAACGCCGCAAGGACTCTTGAATATGCCTACAACGACTGGTGCATCTACACCTTCGGCAAGGCGCTCGGCAAGAGCGAGGAAGAACTAGCGCCTTTCGCCAAGGCTGCCATGAACTACCGCAACCTCTACGACCCCGAGTACAAGCTTATGGTCGGAAGGAACGCCGACGGGACTTTCGAAAGACCTTTCAGCCCGCTCAAATGGGGAGGCAATTTCACGGAAGGCAACAGCCTCCACTACACCTGGAGCGTATTCCACGACCCGCAGGGCCTGATCGACCTGATGGGCGGGGATGATGAATATGTCGCCATGCTGGACAGCGTATTCACCATCCCTCCCCTCTTCGACGACAGCTATTACGGCTTCCCCATCCACGAGATCCGCGAGATGCAGGTGATGAACATGGGCAACTACGCCCACGGCAACCAGCCCATCCAGCACATGCTCTACATGTACGACTGGGGTGGTCAGCCCTGGAAGACCCAGCAGCACGTCAGGGAAGTCATGGACAAGTTCTACAACTCCAACTTCGACGGATACTGCGGCGACGAGGACAACGGACAGACCTCCGCCTGGTACGTATTCTCAGCCCTTGGCTTCTACCCCGTATGCCCCTCCAGCGACGAGTATGCCATCGGCACCCCGCTGTTCAAGAAGGCCACCGTATCCCTTCCGAACGGGAAGCAGATAGTCCTGGAGGCTCCCGACAACAGCGCGAGCAACTTCTACATCGACGGAATCAAGCTGGACGGCAAGGAGTGGGGCAAGGATTACTTCAAGCACGGCGACCTTTCGGACGGCGCACGGATTGTCTACAGGATGTCATCCGAACCGAATACCGAACGTGGCATCGCTCCTGAAGACAGGCCGTACTCATTCTCAAAATCAAAATAGGGATATGAACCGGCTCGCTGCGATAACAGCAGGTTTGGTCGCTGTATGTTCCATTTTTACCGGATGCGATGAGCAACCCCCGCCTTTCCCTACCGTGGGCGAGCCCTATGCAATCACTTCCGGTCCCCGTGACCACCTGCTGGCCAATTACTTCGGAATAAACGCCTGGAGTCCGGACAACAGGTACGTCGGTGTCCTGGAAGTGAACTTCAACGGAAGGCTGGCCGAACGGACCGACACGGCTGTCATCGCACTTGTGGACCTTGAGGAAGGGAACAGGTTGATTCCCATATCCAGGACAGTCTGCTGGAATTTCCAGGAAGCGGCGATGTTCCATTGGCTACCCGACGGAACCTGCCTGTTCAACGATTGCAGGGACGGCCGCTTCGTAACGGTCATCCTGGATTGGAAGACCGGCAGGGAGCGTATAATCCCGGTACCTGTCAGCGCTGTCGATCCTTCAGGAGAATGGGCTGTCAGCATCAACTACGCCCGATTACGGCTCTGCAGGCCGGACTACGGATATGCAGGCGACGGGCAGGATGCCCGAGCGGATGAGATATGGCCGGAAGATGACGGTCTGTGGCTTGTAAACCTCAGGACCGGTGAACGGAAACTCATCCTTTCGGTTGCCCAGGCCCGTTCCTTGATGCCGGAGATTACCGGTGAAGACGGGCTCGCATATTTCTGCCATACCATCATCAGTCCGAATGCCAAAAGGATATTCTTCCTGGCCCGCACTGTGGAGGATTTCAGCGGACAGATCGAAAGACGGGGCCATATCTACAGTTGGGACACCGTGTCTCTCACCATTAATACAGACGGGACCGACCTGAGACGTTGTTTCCCTGACGGATGGAAAGGATCCCATTTCAACTGGAAGGATGACGAGACCCTGGCAGTGACCGCTTGTTGGGACGGCGGCTCATGCTGGAGCCACACCATTTTCAAAGTCGGTGAAGAAGAGAAGGTACGCCACCTGGCTCCGGGGATACTGGACTGGGACGGTCACTGCGTATTCTCCCCCGACGGGCGGTTCATCAGCACTGAAGGTTATTGGAACAGTGACGGATACCGTTCCTGGGTCCTGCTGCGGTTGGAAGATGAGGCGATCCTGCCGCTCGGACGGTTCTTCGTACCGGACGGGTATAAAGAGCAGTATTCCCGCTGCGATCTCCACGCTAGGTGGAGAAGCGACGGGAAACAACTGGCTTTCAATTCAGTCCACGAAGGATCCAGGCAGGTCTACCTCCGTGACGTGGAGTGGGATCGCTGATTTACAGTCCGAGCTTCTTGAAGAAGTCGTTGCCCTTGTCATCGACGAGGATGAAGGCCGGGAAGTCCTCGACACGGATCTTCCAGATGGCTTCCATACCGAGTTCAGGGTATTCCACGCACTCGATGCTACGGATGCTGCTCTGTGAAAGGACCGCAGCCACGCCGCCTATGGTGCCTAGGTAGAAACCTCCATGCTTGAGACAGGCATCGGTTACGACTTTCGAGCGATTGCCCTTGGCTATCATAACGAGGGAAGCACCGTGATCCTGGAATTCATCCACGTAGGGATCCATACGGTTGGCAGTGGTGGGGCCCATGCTTCCGCAAGGATAACCTTCCGGAGTCTTGGCCGGTCCGGCATAGAGGATGGGATGATCCTTGAAGTAGCCGGGCATTTCCTCACCGGCATCCAGACGGGCCTTCAGTTTGGCGTGAGCGATGTCACGGGCAACTATGATGGTGCCGTTGAGGTTGACCCTGGTGCCGACAGGATATTTGGTAAGTTCGGCACGCACGGAATCGATACCCTTGTCCAGGTCTATGACGATACCCTTGGGGCCCTCACCGGGACGACGGTATTCCTCAGGAATAAGTTCCGAAGGGTTTGAATCCATCTTCTCGATCCAAACTCCGTCAGAGTTGATCTTGCTCTTGATGTTACGGTCGGCCGAGCAGCTGACACCCATGCCGATAGGGCAGCTGGCCCCGTGACGAGGAAGACGGATGACACGGATATCGTGTGCAAGATATTTGCCTCCGAACTGAGCTCCGAGGCCGATTTTCTGAGCCTCAACGAGGAGTTTCTGCTCGAGGTCTATGTCGCGGAAAGCGCGGCCGGTCTCATCACCCGTTGTAGGGAGCGCATCGTAATACTTGATGCTGGCGAGTTTGACTGTCAGCAGGTTCTTTTCGGCGGAGGTACCACCGATTACGAAAGCGATGTGATAAGGCGGGCAGGCTGCGGTGCCAAGGGAACGCATCTTCTCTACAAGGAAAGGAAGGAGAGTTCCTTCATTCTGGATGGTGGCCTTGGTCATCGGATAGAAATAGGTCTTGTTGGCCGATCCGCCGCCTTTGGCGACCATGATGAAACGGTACTCAGAGCCTCTCACCGCCTCTATGTCAATCTGGGCGGGAAGGTTGCACTTGGTGTTGACCTCATCGTACATGTTGAGAGGAGCATTCTGGCTGTATCTGAGGTTCTCCTGAGTATAGGTGTTGAATACACCGAGGCTCAAGGCCTCTTCATCCTCGAAATCAGTCCAGACTCCCTGTCCTTTCTCACCATGGATAATGGCAGTACCTGTGTCCTGGCAGAATGGAAGGACTCCCTTGACGGAAGTCTCGGCATTACGCAGGAACTGAAGGGCCACGTATTTATCATTCTCAGAGGCCTCTGGATCGTTAAGTATCGCCGCGACCTGTTCATTATGCGCCCTTCTGAGCATGAACTGGCAATCGTGGAAACTCTGCTGTGCCGCCAGCGTAAGTGCTTCGGGAGAAACCTCGAGAATCGTCTTTCCATCAGCTAACTCTGTGGTTTTCACCAGTTTCTCCGATCCTGGAATCTTGTAGTACTCTGTGGTGTCCGGTCCCAACTGGAACATCGGAGCGTATTTAAACTTTGAACACATTATTATACACTTATTAGTCAATATATTATCAATTACGTCTATTGGTTTTGTTCCCGGTTGGCTTTCTTTGCTTCCCTCCTGGCTTTTTGGGCTTCTTTCAGAGCTTTCCGCTTCGCAACGAGTGCTTCCTTTTCCGCCCGTTTCTTCTCGAAACTCCCCTTGGTCGTTATCAATACGACCCCATTGGCACCCTGCACCCCATAGATGGAGGTACTTCCGTCCTTGAGGACTTCTACGGATTGGATGTCCATCGGGTTGATGGTGTTGATGTCCGTACAGGGAGTGTTGTCTACGAGGACCAGGGCCTCAGTGGGAGAATTGATGGAACTCTTGCCCCGGATCTGGATCGTACCGTTCGGATTGACTTCCAGTCCGGCAACGCGGCCTCTCAAATACTCCGCGATGCTGGTGTAGGACGAAATGACCGTTTCATCGACCTGGACCTTATCGATGGCGTAACCAATATTCTGGCGTGTCATGGTTCCATATCCGACGTTGACTTCTTCGTCCATCCGGGAGGTAACTTGCGTTTGATTGGCCGGGCCACAGGCGCAGATGGCGACGAGGCTCACAAGGGGAATGATGAACTTTTTCATTGTGGTACCGCTTATACTATAAATATAGTAATTATTCTTTAAAGGTGCATCAAAGTCAGTCAATGTCTTCAACCGGAGCAGAGGGTCCGCCGGAGCCTTCCTGCATAAGGTAACGGCGCATGAACTCGTTCAAGTCGCCGTCCAGGACGCCCTGGGTGTCCGCGGTCTTGAAACCGGTCCGCAGGTCGTTAACCATCTTGTAAGGATGGAGGACATAGGAACGGATCTGGGAACCCCATTCTATCCTCTTCTTCTGCCCTTCAAGCTTGTCCCTCTCCTCCTGCCTCTTCTTCATGGCAAGGTCATAGAGCCTTGAACGGAGGAGAAGCAAGGCCTTGGCCCTGTTCTTGGGCTGGTCGCGGGTCTCGGTGTTCTCGATCAGGATCTCTTCCTCCTTGCCGGTGTCAGGATCCTGGTACATGTAGCGGAGACGGACTCCGGACTCCACCTTGTTGACGTTCTGCCCGCCATGGCCTCCTGCTCTGAAAGTATCCCATGAAAGGCGGGACGGATCCACGTTCACCTCGATTGTATCGTCGACCAGAGGATAGACGAACACGGAAGAGAAAGTGGTCTGGCGCTTGCCCTGGGCGTTGAACGGAGAGATGCGGACGAGACGGTGTACACCGTTCTCGGCCTTCAGGTAGCCGTAGGCATAATCCCCGTCAAACTCTATGGTGACGGATTTCACCCCGGCTTCATCCCCGTCCTGTATATCGGTTACGGCCGTCTTGTAGCCGTTCCTTTCTCCCCAGCGGAGATACATCCTCATAAGCATCGCGCTCCAGTCGTTGGCCTCCGTACCTCCGGCTCCTGAATTGATGGTCAGGATGGCCCCGAGGCTGTCGCCTTCCGAGCCGAGCATGTTCTTCATCTCAAGGGCCTCGATATCCTTGTCTGCCAGGGAATATGCCTCTTCAAGTTCGAGTACCTCAGGAGTGGACGCTGTCTCGTCCGGGCCGTCACCCAGACTGTCCTTGGCGAACTCGTAAAGGACATCTACATCCTCGGTTTCGGTATAGGCCTTGTCAAAGCCTGAAACCCAGGATTTAATTCCATTGAGATTCTTCATGAAGGCCTCTGCGGCCTTGGGGTCGTTCCAGAAATCGGGCGATTCTGTTTTCTTTTGGAGCGCTGCTACCTGTTCCCGTTTACCGGGGATGTCAAAGACACCTCCCCAACGTCTCCAACCGCTGATGCAGAGCTTCTATGCTATCCTTTGATATCATCGCTCTCCATTTTAATCGTTAACGAAAACTGACGGAAGATCGGTCTTGACCAGCATGCCCCTCGGCATACCGTGGTCGAGGAGGATCGTCTCCATGCCGCTTGAGGCACGGGTGGCAGGTGCGGTAGACTTGGGATAGAGCTTGCCTGCGGCGGTAAGGGCCGCCTTCAGCATCGTCTCGTTCTCGTCTCCGAGCTGGTATCCGTCCATAGGGTTATCCGCCGACTGGATATTGACAGGAATACCGTCAGGCTGGGCGGCATTGTGACCGTTCTTGTCTGCGAACTTGCTGACCATCACGTAGATCCCCCACTTGGTGATCTTCGAATAGTCCACATTTGAATTCTTTCCGTATAGATCCTCGGGAGACATCATCATACCGGCGCAGTACTTACCGTAAGTCTGCTGTCCTACAAGGGTGATATCCATGTAAGGATCCAGGCCCACGATAAGGCCCTCGGAAGCTGAAGCAGAACCACCTGTCACGATAGCATAGAGCTTGGTGATACCGGGATTTGCATCAGCGATGTCCTGGCTGATATTCTGGGAGGCCATCTCGTGCTTTGTCGAGAAGTAGGTATTGGTATCATATCCCTGCTCCTTCCATGCGTTCGCCAGGATGGAATTATAGACCTCGGTCTGGAAAACATCCTTTGCAACGACATTGGCCGGAGGAGCTATCAGGGATGCAAGCAGGCACTCGGTGAAGGTATATCCACCGCCGTTGTACCTGAGGTCAAGGATCAGTTCCTTGATGCCATCGGCCTTGAACTGCCGGAACACGTCAGGCAAGGTATTGGAAGACTTCAGGTCGAATGAACTGTAGGCCAGGTAGCCGACCTTCTTGCCTTTGAGCTCGAAGGTCTTGGTGACCAGTACCGGATCTTCCCAGTCCTTGTCGGCAGTCATCGTCACGTTCTTTTCGATGGGGCCGAGATAGCCGTCCGAAGTCAGATGCGAGATGCCGAGGGTCACTTTCTCGGCATCGAACGCATCATAGATATTCGAGGATGTGATATCCTTGCCGTCTATGGACATGATAAGGTCACCTCTCTTCAGGCCGGCCTTGTGCGCGGGCTTGTCCTTGTTGACATAGCAGACGATCAGGAAATAGGTACCTTCCTTATTGGTGATCCTTCCGGCTTGCAACTCGTATCCGAAGGAAAGGCCGAGTCCCTGGACTGAACTGGTCATGGATTCCAGGCTGTTGGTCATGCTCGTCCAATGGTCGACTTCCTTGTTGTTCTGATGGTAACGGATCTTGTTTACCACGCTTATAGGGTTGAAACAAGTGTCGGGATTGAACCTTTTGAGGTCATTGGCGATTTCGGAGTTCCAGAGGTAGTATGTACCAAGCAGGTTCTGTGCGAAAACGTCAGCCTGCCGGATTTCCTCCGAAGGTTTCTTCGCGGTTTCCTGGGGCGGTTGAGGCTGATTGGGGGTCTCGTTCTGTCCGTTTTCCGGAGTAGGCTGGACCTCGACAGGACCGCATGCGGGCGATGCCATCATGACGGCTGCAAGTGCCAGATATAAAAAACGTCTTGCTTTCATTTCAATCAATTGTGTATCGTGCAAATTTAACAATTATTCGGGAATATGAGTATATTTGTGATATGATCGGCATCTTCGACTCCGGTTCCGGCGGATTGTCCGTATTGCGGGAGATAATAAAGCTCCTCCCGCGGGAGAGATATGTCTACTATGCCGACAACGCTTTCTGCCCGTACGGGGAAAAATCCCCTGAATTCATAAGGGAGCGCGGAAGGGTCATTACCGACATCCTCCTCGGCAAGGGCGCAGACATCGTCGTCGTCGCTTGCAACACCGCCACAGCCGCAGCCATATCCACTCTGCGAAAAGAATACCAAAACAAATTCATAGGCATGGAGCCCGCCGTAAAGCCGGCGGCTCTCAGTTCCGAGAGCGGAGTGATCGGGGTCCTTGCCACGGCAGGAACCCTGAAAGGCTCCAAGTATCTTACCACCAAAGGCCTGTACGAAGATAACGTAAAGATTGTGGAACACGTAGGGAAAGGATTCGTCGAGCTTGTGGAGGCAGGTCTCCTGGATGGTCCTGAAACCGAGGCGACCGTTCGAAGGAGCCTCCGGCCCTTGCTCAAGGCAGGAGCGGACAGGATCGTCCTCGGCTGCACCCACTACCCTTTCCTGAAGGAAGTGATCAGCAGGATCTCCGGTCCTGATGTGCAGGTCATAGATCCGGCCCCCGCGGTGGCCAGGCATCTGCTCGACGTAATGACAGAAGACGGTCTCATCCGCGAGGACGGGTCCGAACCGTTCCCGGATGTCGAATTGCTCGCTTCGGGAGACGTCTCCTCCGCCAGGAAGATATTCGAAACATTCATAGCAGGATAATAATACACGATATGCTCAATTACTCGTATTGCTCGGACAAGTACCAGTACACCATGGGAAAGTCTTTTTTTGAAACCGGAAGGAAAGACGAAATCGCGGTTTTCAACATGTTCTACAGGGTTGCCCCTGAAAACAACAACTGGGCGGTCTGCAGCGGCACCGAAGAGGTGATCGAATGCGTCCTCAACCTGGGCAAGGCCGATCCTGATTTCTTCGAGAGGTTCCTTCCCGGAGAAGGTTATGCGGAGTTCCGCAAGTACCTGTCAACCATGAAATTCACCGGGAATGTATATGCAATGCGCGAGGGCGAGATCGTGTTCCCCAACCAGCCCATCATAACGGTTGAAGCGCCCCTCATCGAGGCCCAGGTCCTGGAAACCCCGATGCTTTGCATAATGAACCACCAGATGGCTGTCGCCACCAAGGCCTCCAGGGTCTGCAGGGCGACCAACCGTCCGGTCAGCGAGTTCGGATCCAGGAGGGCGCACGGTCCATGGGCCGCCACCTATGGTGCCAAGGCTGCTATCATCGCCGGCTGTGCAAGTACGTCGAACGTCCTGACCGGAGTGATGGACGGAGTCCCTTCGACCGGAACCATGGCACATAGCTTCGTCACCTCCTATGGCAGTTCCGTGGAGGGTGAGCACAGGGCTTTCGTGGATTACTGCAAGACCCACATGGGAGAGAACCTGATCCTCCTGATCGACACTTACGACACCTTGAAGTGCGGTGTCCTGAATGCGATACGTTCCTTCAGGGAATGCGGCATCGATGACGACTACGCCCCCGGATACGGGATACGTCTCGACAGTGGTGACCTCGCCTACCTTTCCCAGAAAGTCCGCAAGGCGCTCGACGCCCACGGGATGAAGAAGTGCAAGATATTTGCAACCAATTCCCTGGACGAATACCTGATCTCCGACCTCGAGAAGCAGGGAGCCTGCATCGACTCATACGGAGTCGGTGACGCAATCGCCACCAGCAAGGCCGCCCCTTGCTTCGGCAATGTCTACAAACTGGTCCAGATCGACGGCGAGCCGGTGCTCAAGCGTTCAGAAGACACCATCAAACTGATCAATCCCGGTTTCCAGATCACATACAGGATAATCAAGACCGATCCTGACAACGGTGAGATCTACAAAGCCGACGTTACCTGCCTGCGCGGGGATTCGATTGCGAGGAAGATCGAGGCCGGTGAAGAATTCACGATCTTTGCAGAGGCCGACAGGTTCAAGCACAAGACGTTCGAGGCAGGATCCTACACTTGGAGGACCCTGCAGCTTCAGGTCGTCAAGGATGGGAAGGACTGCTCTGAAAAGCATACGCTGATGGAGAAGAAGGCTTTCTTCAACGATACCCTGGCTCACTTCAGTCCTTCGGAAAGGCGTCTCATCAACCCGCATTACTACAAGGTCGACATCTCCGAGGACCTCTACGACAAGAAGATATCGATGCTCGAGCGGATCAATCAGGAGATCGCCGCTTTCCGCATCGACTAGCCTTCGGGGCTCTTGTTCCACCCCTGCTATACCGAAACCCTTCGGGCATAAATGCCCTCGTCCCACCACCGGACAAGCCGGCGGTCCCCCCGTTCACGTGGCCACGGGCGGCCACGGGTTTCTTGCATAGCAGGGTTGGAACAATGGCGACTGTGTACCGTTAGACCTCCGGGGGCTTGGCCCCCCTCGGCCAAGGGAAGAGGGATGGGGCCCGCTGAATACGAGTTATTGCGGCAGCAATAACGAAGTAGGCAGTGGGAGGGTACGAAGTGGAGCGAAGCGGAACGGAGCCCCTCGGAGGTCCAACGGTACACGGGAGGATGCTGCTAGAATCTATATTCCTGGTACCTGGTATTCTAAAGGATAGCGGCAAGGCGTTCGAGCCAGTAGGCGTCGATGCGGTCAAATGTGGAGAGTTCGGTGCTGTCGATGTCCAGAACTCCGGTGACTTCACCGGAACCGGAGTGCATGGGAACGACAATCTCTGAACGGGAAAGCGACGAACATGCTATGTGCCCCGGGAATTCCTCAACGTCCGGAACGACTATCGTACGGTCCTCCTTCCATGCAGTACCGCATACTCCCTTTCCGAAACCTATACGCATGCATGCTACAGGGCCCTGGAAAGGCCCAAGGACAAGCTGTGATTCCTTGACCAGATAGAAACCCGTCCAGAAGAAACCCATCTTCTCTTTCAGGAGAGCCGCCGCGTTCGAGAGCCTTGCTACTACGTCCGTCTCATCCAGGAGCAACGCCTTGAGGTCCCGGACCAACCGGGGATATCGGAATATCTTCAGGGGCAGGTGGCAATACCCGTCGGGATTCTTGACCAGGTAATCCTGATGCCTTGCGTCTGCGGCATAGAAATTCCGGAGAGGTTCGAGTTCCACCGCCAGTGGTCCTCCAAACTCCGCCTGGACCTCGTCGAAAACTGTCCGGATGGTCTCCAGCTCGCCCGGATCGGTATAATAAACACCTGTACGATAGCGGGTCCCGAAGTCTTCTCCCTGCTTGTTCACGCTCAGCGGGTCGATTGCCACGAAATAATCCCGTACCAGTTCCGCCAGTGAAATCACCGACGGGTCGTAGACCACTTTGACGGTCTCGGCATATCCGGTCGTATCGGTATAGACCTGCTCATAGGTCGGTGAAGGAGTGTCTCCGTTGGCGAAACCCACCTCGGTATCGACCACACCTTCGATGTTGCTGAAATAGTGCTCTGCTCCCCAGAAGCAGCCGCCGGCAAGATAGATCTCTTTCATTTCCCTTCCTCCTTGTCAATTGATTCACGGACTGAGCGCAGGTAGTTCCTGCACTGCTCTATCAAGGTCTTCGACCTTCCGACAAGTGATCCTATGTCGTCAAGGCTAGTCGCCGGGTCCTCGACCTTGGCTGCGATGTCCTCGAGTTCGGCCATCGCCTTGGCGTAATCGAACTTTTCTTCCATATCAATTATCTTTTGAATCAACCTCAGTGACGTCTCCCTTGACGGTACCGTCAGCAAACATGACCTGTATCCTGTCTCCGACCCGTACTCCAGAGGCAAAGCCCAGCTTTACTCCCCTGCCGTCCAGGGCCAGGACAAAACCCTTCTGCAGTATATTCCGCGGATCCGCCGAAGCTATCTTCGTCTCCAATAGCTCTACCCTGTGGATAGCATCGGAGACACGGGTTTCCGCTGCGTGCCCTATACCCTTCCAGATAAGGTCCAGCCTGGAGAACAATGCCGAAAACCTCGAGGAAAACGCAAGCCTCAGCCTTGTTTCCACTGAAGATATCCTCTGGTCCTCAGCCATGAAACAATCCAGGAAGAGGTCTGCCAGGGCGGTGGGTGTCTTGACGAAGGTATTGGCCACCATATCCGCCACGTGGTAGTCCTTGTCATGTCCTATGGCAGTGAACACGGGAACCGGACAGCGGGCAATGGCTGCCGCCAGGAAATAGTCGTCGAAACACGCCAGGTCCAGGTCGGAACCGCCTCCCCTCATGATCAGGACGGCATCGAAGTCCTGTGCGGAAGATTCTATCTGCTCCAGTGCGATGACCATGGAATCTGCAGCCTGCTCCCCTTGCATCAGAGCCTCGAAGAACCGGACATCGAAGACATATCCATATTCATTGCCCTTCAGGTGATGGAGGAAATCGCCGAGTCCGGCTGCTCCCGGAGCGGAAATGACGGCAAGTGAATATGGCAGCGAAGGCAGGGATAGCTCCTTCTGCAGGTACATCAGGCCTTCTTCCTCCAGTCTTGCAATCGTGAGACGTTTCTGCTTCTCTGCCGCACCAAGGGTGAATTCAGGGTCGACTTCATCTATGTTGAGCGACAGTCCGTAGACCGGATGGTAGTTGACCTGTGCCCTGACGAGGACCTCCATCCCTACATCCAGTGACGAACCGGTCACGCTCTTGAAATACTGGTCGACCATGTTCCAGACAGAAGCCCAGATGGTGCCACGGACCTTGGCCACGACCACTCCGTTTTCCGTCTGCGAGAGGTCCAGGTAGCAATGTCCGTTCTGCTTCCTGCTCATCCCGCTGACCTCCGCCTTCACCCATACCCTGCCGGGGAAAACATCCTCGACACAGGTCTTCAGAAGGTCGGCCAATTCGGCCAGTTCGATGTATTCCTTTTCCATCATCAATCTACCGGAACTCTCTTACAAAATTAACAAAATTCCACTATCTTTGCATTATGAGGATCACCGAAGCAAAATTTGCCGGCAGTTGTACCAGGGCCTCGAACAAACCCTCCCGCAAGCTGCCCGAATTCGCGTTCATTGGACGTTCGAATGTAGGCAAGTCATCGCTGATCAACATGCTCTGCAGCAACCGCAGGCTCGCCAAGACCTCCGCCACCCCTGGCAAGACAAAACTGATCAATCACTTCCTTATCAATGACAACTGGTATCTGGTGGACCTTCCCGGATACGGTTTCGCCAAGATTTCCAAGGAAGCGAGGGAAGAGCTCCGGTCGATGATCAACGACTATATCCGGAATTCCGAAGAGATGGTCCTCCTTTTCGTCCTCGTGGACTCCAGGCATGATATCCAGAAGATCGACCAGGAGTTCCTGGCCGGGCTCGGCGAGAACGGAATTCCCTTCGCAATCATTTTCACGAAAGGCGACAAACTTGGACCGAACGCCCTCAAGGCGCAGGTGGAGAGGGACAAGGCGATCTTGTCGGAGCAGTGGGAAGAACTTCCCCCGATGTTCGTCTCTAGTGCGGAGACGGGTGCGGGCAAGGAAGAGATACTGGAATATATTGAAAAGTATTTATAACTACTTAATGCTATAACCAGACCATGTATATCGAACACAGAATGGAATTGTTCGCATGCAGAGCCTCCAGGGACTTCGCGTGCAAGGTCGTTGAAGAGTTGAACCGTATCGGGGCGGACTGCGGTGAGAAGTACCACCTCGGTGCATCGGAGGTCACTCAGTTCAGCGATGGGGAATTCGTACCCTCCTTCACCGACAGCGTGAGAGGAGCTACCGTGTTTATCCTGCAGTCCACGTTCCCTCCCACAGAGAACCTGATGGAACTCCTTCTGACGATCGACGCAGCCAAGAGGGCGTCTGCCGACAAGGTCATCGCCGTGATGCCTTACTTCGGCTGGGCCCGCCAGGACCGCAAGGACAAACCCAGGGTCTCGATCGGGGCGAAGCTTGTCGCCAACCTGCTTACCGCCGCCGGAGTCGACCGCATCATGACCTGCGACCTCCACGCGGACCAGATCCAGGGATTCTTCGACCGCCCGGTCGACCATATCTATGCGAGCAAGGTCTTCATTCCATATCTTAAGTCACTGAACATCGAGAACCTGGCCATCGCCGCTCCCGACATGGGAGGCGCCAAGAGGGCTAACGCCTATGCTAAGGAACTCGCATGCCCGGTCATCATCTGCCACAAATCCCGCGAAAGGGCGAATGTGGTCGGATCGATGACGGCTATCGGTGACGTCGAGGGGAAGAACATAGTTATTGTAGATGACATGATCGATACCGCAGGAACACTGACGAAAGCCGCCGACCTGCTCATGAGCAAGGGAGCTGCCAGCGTCCGTGCCTGCGCAACACACGCAGTACTGTCAGGACCCGCATACGAAAGGATAAACAACTCCGCCCTTAAGGAAGTGTTCGTTACCGATACGATTCCTCTCCGTGGTGACGCGGACAAGAGCAAGATACAGGTAGTCTCGATGACATCGACCTTCGCGTCCATCATCAGGAAGGTCTACCATTACGAACCTATCAGCACCGAGTTCATCTTCTGACGTGATGAAGACCCTTCTTGCAGCCATACTCCTGCTTGCCATCGCCATCGCGCTGATGTGCGTGGGGATAATCGTCAAGGGGAAATTCCCCGAAACGGAGGTCAGCAGGAACGAGAACATGCGCAGGATGGGGATAAAATGCGCCAAGGAAGAGGAGATGGAGATGCTGAGAAAGGGCAGGAGGGGCAAGGACGGCAAGTCCTGCTCCGGTAACTATAGCGACGCCTGCATAGGCTGCGGTTTATACAAAGGATAAGGAATATGAGTCTAGTAGCCATAGTCGGCCGGCCGAATGTCGGCAAATCGACACTGTTCAACAGACTGGTAGGCATGCGCCAGGCCATCGTCGACGAGACCGCCGGCGTAACCAGGGACCGCCATTACGGCAAGTGCGAATGGAACGGCAGGGAATTCTCCGTCGTGGACACCGGCGGATGGACGACCAATTCGGACGATGTGTTCGAGGAGGCCATCCGCAAGCAGGTGGTGATTGCCGTGGAGGAGTCCGACCTGGTACTGTTCATGGTCGAGGCCGCGACAGGCATTACCGACTACGATTCCGAGATCGCCGACCTGCTCCGCAAAAGCGGAAAGCCCGTGGTACTGTGCGTCAACAAGGTAGATTCGAGTGAGAAGATGTACGACGCATACCAGTTCTATTCACTCGGACTCGGCGAGGTATGGTCCATCTCTGCGGCCAACGGAAGCGGCACCGGAGACCTTCTGGACGAAGTCTTAAGGCAGCTTCCCGAGAATCCGTCCACCGATGATGACGACCGTCCCGAACTGCCCCACATCGCAATAGTCGGGAAGCCCAATGTCGGGAAATCCTCCCTGACCAACGCCCTCCTGGGTGAGGAAAGGAATATCGTCACCCCTGTCGCAGGTACTACCCGTGACTCGATCTCGACCTACTACAACAAGTTCGGACACGAATTCATGATCGTCGATACGGCCGGTCTGCGTAAGAAGGCCAAGGTCACGGAAGACCTGGAATTCTACTCCGTGCTGCGGTCCATCCGCGCCATCGAGAATTCGGACGTCTGCATCCTGATGATCGACGCCACCAGCGGCATCGAGGCACAGGACATGTCGATCTTCAACCTGATCATCCGTAACCGGAAAGGCTGCGTCATCGTGGTTAACAAGTGGGACCTGGTGCCCGACAAGACCGCCAACACGATGAAGGAGTTCACCCAGGCCATCGCCAA
>JAEEGJ010007310.1_pt1 | contig 31876 bp, 28 predicted proteins | sample 8958761 | NCBI WGS metagenome assembly JAEEGJ01 (sample SAMN16246546, study PRJNA631951) | gut metagenome | biome: gut microbiome; feature: rumen; material: RS-attached | host: Bos | place: Iran: Karaj | collected 2018-10
AAATTGCGACTCCTTACAAATGCTGCCAGAACGACGAGTAGGAAAGAATCACGAACAGGTATGAGGAACAGAAGATGAAAATCGCGAACGTAGAAAATAGACAAGGTTAGATATTGCGAACCTTGACAATAGTCACTTCATAACAGTTTTTCAGAAATAGACATGTGCCAGAAGGTTTCAGCCTTCCGGCATTTTTATTTTGAAAATATGTGGTTGCGATAAAAAACACAGATCCATCAAACTTTCCGCCATCGATTTTCCCGGCAGCAGCATTGCCAGGACCGGACAAGGAGAATTACCCCACTGGGGCATGGAGCTTAATAACATGTGTACATTGATGCAGAAGGATGTTCTTGCAGAGGATCTCGCTGAAGCAGCTGCCTTTATCGGCAAGAGGTTTGCGAACAAGGATGACGTTCCGCTGGAATTCCGCATGTGCGGACTGCTGAGGTATTTTCTCCTGACTCATGACGCGGCGGAGCTCGACTATGACGCGCTCTGCAGTGATATCTCGGCTCTGCGCAGCAGGTTCGAGGCAAAGCCGGAAGTGCCGGCAGAGGGTGATGACTGTTCCGTAACGGCCGCCAGAAGAATACTCAGGATGTACCGCTCCGGCCTCTGTACGCAGAGAAACAGGTCTCCTGCAGGAGCGGTCCTTGGCGGGCAGCCTGGTGCCGGGAAATCAGGTCTTACGGGCTGGTTTCTGAAACAGTATCCTGATTCCATATCCGTAAATGCTGATGAGTACAGATGCTGGCACCCTGACTATCAGAGATTCCAGAAGGAACTCGGAAAGGAAAGCGCCAAGGCAACCGCCGGGTTCTCCGCTAAGATTGCGTCAGAGCTCCTCAGGATGGCCGCAGAGGAGAAGCTCAATGCCGCAATTGAGGGGACATTCAGGACGTCGGAGGTTCCGCTCGGCACTCTGAGGCTATATAAAAGCCACGGATATACCACCTATGTCCTCATCAAGACCTGCCCCGCCTCCATGAGCTGGCAGCACTGCACCGAGCGCTATGACGATGCCCTGATGGAGAACGGCGGGAAAGAGAGGTTCACCGACAGGAAGATCCATGATTATGTGGTATCAGTGCTCGGGAAAAATGCCGATGCTGTCTTTGAGTCCGGGCTTGCGGATCACTTTTATGTCTTTGACCGGAACAATGCCGTCATCTATTCGTCAGATTCTGCCGGCAGCGGTTCACTGCCATCGGCGGCAATCGAAAGAGAAATAAGAGGCTGATGTACATTTGCACGCCATGCCGCTGTTTCCCTTGCTGCGGCAGCTTTCCCGGAATTTCCACCTCACCGGCAGTCCGTTTTTAAGAGACTTATGGTGTGATATACTTCACAAAAGATTCTCTCTGCCAGAATGCTGATTTTCTTGCCAAACCAGGCTCAGAATGTCAAAATTAGGCAGGTTTTTGTTCTTTTATAAATAATGGCATCCCACATGAATCCACATCATCAGTATAGGGCATATCTCAACATTGCCGTCAAGGCAGCGAGAAGTGCCGGCAGGCTCATTGTCCGCAATTTCGAGAACGCAGACACCGTACAGGTCTCCGAGAAAAACAAGGACGATCTCGTAACCAATATTGACCGTGAGTGCCAGAGAACCATTGCCGAGACCATCCTCCACTTCTATCCCGAGGACAGGATCACCGGCGAGGAGAACAGCGCCAATACCGAGAACGTCAGCGCCGAGCGCGAGTGGATCGTAGACCCGATTGACGGCACCACCAATTTCGTCAAGGGCATCCCCCACGTCGCCGTCTCGATTGGCGTAAAGTTCCGCGGCGAGACCGTCGCAGGCTGCGTCTATGATCCCATTCTTGATGAGCTCTTCACCGCAGAGAAGGGAAGCGGCGCGCAGCTCAATGACCGCAAGATCCATGTGTCGAACAGGCAGTCTCTGAACGGCACCATCATCGCCGTCTCCTACCCGCACAGGAAGAGACAGTACCTTGATGAGTACCGCGACATGATGAACCGTGCCTTTGACAGGTGCGCCGACCTCAGGAGAATGGGCACCGCAAGCCTTGACCTCGCCTATGTCGCCGCAGGACGCCTGGACGGATATTTTGAGGCATGCCTCTATCCCTGGGACTTCGCCGCAGGCGAGCTCCTAGTAAGGGAGGCAGGCGGCTTCGTAACCGACTTCAGCGGCGACAAGGATGCCTTCTATAAGTCAGGCGCCATTGTCTGCGGCTCTCCCCACGTGCACAAGGCTCTCCTTGACTGCATTGCGCCTGATCTCAAGAGCTTCAGCAAAAAGCTTGAGGAAGAGCTCAAGGCAAAGGAAAAGTAATTCCACAAACAGGCGCTCCGAAAAAGGATGCGCCCCAAAAAAGAGAACCCCGGGGGCAGGATCTGCCTCCGGGGTTTTTGCTTTTGAAACGGAACCGGCTGTGAGAGCCGCCGGCATGCTTATGAGAATGCCCTGCCCCGAGCCTTCGCTGATTACCAGCCGCCGATCCTCATGACGGAGTCGATGCAGTTGGCCCTCAGCGTGCTGTCGCTGATCTTGTCGCAGTACGATGACTTCTTGGTCTTGATGGCGAGCTCCAGGTAGTCAGAGTCAGAGAGCACGCCGGTGCCGCCGCGGACGTTGTAGTCGTAGAAGCTGCCGTCGCCGTAGTAGCGGTTGGTGTTCCCGTAGTAGAACCTCTGCTGGTTGCCGTTCTGATAGCCGTTGCTGTAGCCATTGCTGTAGCCGTTCTGGTAGCCGTTGTTATAGCCGTTATTGTAGCTGCCGTTCCGGCCTGCCTCCGGATGCCTGTCGTAATAGCTCCCGTCCCCTGGGACATGGTTCTTGTCCTCGCGGTAATTCCTCTTCATCCTGATCCCGTCAGTCTGCTGGTAGTAGGCTCCGGCGCTGGCGCCTGTGCTCTCCAGTGCGTACTGGAATGAGCCCTCATAAACCGGATCCGCCCCGGCTGACAGGCAGGCTAGGATCCCTGCGGAAACAAACGGAAAAGCAGTCCAAAAGCGCATTTTCATGATGAACCTCCGAAACGTATGCCGGAACGGCTGCAGATGCCTGAGACCTGACAGCAGCATTTATTCATATGATGATAAACACAAATCAGAGGAAAGATCAAAATATTTCTCATCTCCGGAGCATTCCCGATGACGCACCTGCAGATACGGAACTCCGGGGCCGTCCGCGGCTCAGCAGCGGCCGGAAGCCTGGAGCAGAGGCTTTCCCATTGAGGTTTCCTCTGGCCAATGCACTGCAAATTTGTCAGTCTATGGCTGTCCGGCATATTCTGTCTGGCAAATTACCGGCAGTATTTTTGATTAACCAACTGAATCACCGTGTATTTTTTCTGGGAATTCATCTCTGAAAAGTGGTCAACCACTGGTTGACCGGCATATTCTGACAGATAATTGACATGAACAGCAATACGTTCAGACGAGGCTGCCGGAAGCGGCTGGTCCAGATAAAAAAGCCAGCGCCGGAAATTAAAAAAGGGGGCATCAGCCCCCTTCCTTATTCTGAGTTTTTCAAACTTTGTACTAAAAACTGCTTTAATTTTTATAAAGCACCGATACCTCAGCAAGTTATATAAATTTAAGCAATTTGTAGAACTCTTTAACAAGTACAATGTACTAAACATCAGTTATCTTCAGACAGCCTGCAGAATCCCGCTGTTCAAATCAAATCAGCTGCACGCTGCCGTTAAAAATCCGGATGTTTTCGTATGAAACAGCGCCGGAATCATTCTTGGTTTTAATTGCTTTCAGCTCGTCCTCAGACGACTTCTTACAGGGATGGCACTTGAATATGCTTCAGGAAAATCTGAAGCGTCATTTCTAGTACACAGCTGTAAAACTGAAATTCCTTATATTCCGCAAGCCTAGCTTACTTCTTGAACTGCGCTCCCTTGCCCTCACCGTAGTTCGGATCAAAGCTCTCGGCCCCGCCCGAGCCGTCCTTTCTCCAGTAAGGGGAGAACGAGCGGAGCTCAGCGATGATCTCCGGGACCTTCTCGACGGTATAGTCGATGTCGGCCTCGGTGGTGAACCTCGAGAGCGAGAACCTGATGGTTCCGTGAGCAGCGGTGAACGGGATGCCCATGGCCTTCATTACATGGGAAGGATCAAGGGATCCGGAGGTGCAGGCGCTGCCGCTCGAGGCGCAGATGCCGTACTCGTTGAGCTTCAGAAGTATGCCCTCGCCCTCGACGAACTGGAAGGCGATGTTGCTGGTGTTGGCGGTGCGGTTGTCAGGATCGCCGGTTACGAAGCAGTCAGGAACCTTCGCGAGGATGCCCTGCTCAAGGCGGTCTCTGAGGCGCTTAATCTCGGATCTCATGTAGCCGACATGCTGCCCTGAGAGCTCGCAGGCCTTGCCCAGGCCGACAATGTACGGAACATTCTCGGTTCCTGCGCGCCTGCCGCTCTCCTGATGGCCGCCGCGGAGGAACGGGCGGAAGCGGCAGCTGCGCTTCAGGTAGAAGACGCCGATGCCTTTCGGGGCATGGAGCTTGTGGCCGGAGAAGGAGAGCATGTCAATGTCAGTGCTCTTGAGGTCCATGTCAACCTTGCCCATGGCCTGCACGCCGTCTGAGTGGAACATGATGCCCTGCTCATGGGCGATATGTGCCATCTCGGTAACAGGATAAATGTTGCCGATCTCGTTGTTCGCCCACATGCAGGTTACAAGCGCGACGTTGCTGTTGAGCGCCTTTTTGTACTCGTCAAGGTCAATGCGTCCCTTGGAGTCGACGTGGAGCTTCGTGATCTTGTAGCCGCGGTCCTCCTCCAGATGGTCAAGCACCCTGAGGATGGCAGGATGCTCCACGGGGGAGGTGATGATCTCCCTCTTCTCCGGGTTGCAGTTGATGGCGGAGTAGATGGCGGTCGAGTCAGACTCGGTCGCGCAGGAGGTGAAGATAATCTCAGAGTCGTACTCGGCGCCAACATACTCGGCGATCTTGTGCCTTGCCTCTGCTATAGCCTTAGCAGGCTCAACTGCGAGATCGTGCATAGAGGAGGCGTTGCCGTAATACTCGGTGAAGTAGGGGAGCATCGCCTTTACGACCTCAGGATCAACCATGGTGGTCGCGTTGTTGTCGAGGTAGACAGTTCTCTTCTCTGACATCTCAGTTTGCCTCCCCGGTTCCGTTCAGATCAGGCTCGACGAGCTCAAGGGGAACATGCTTCCCGAGCGCCTTGTCAACCTGGGCCTGGACATAGGAAAGGGTCATCTCGCTCATGAAGCAGCCGAGGCAGGCGCCGTAGAGCCTGATGAGGATCTTGTCGTCAGCGACATCGATAAGCTCGACATTGCCTCCGTCCTGCTCGAGTCCCGGACGCATCTCGTCAAGGACCTTCTCGACCTTGTCCCAGTAAGGATGGTCGCGGTGCTGTACGTAATGATCGGAAAGGGAGACCTTGCCGTTCTTGGCCTGGGCCTTCTCGAAGCGGTCGCGGCTTACGAAGTCCTCGACATACCTGCCCTCATAGCCGCCCTTCCAGAACTTGTCGAGGATCTTCTCGATCTTCTCGCGGCAGCCGCCGCAGGCGCCGCCTGCCTTGGTATAGTTGGTGACATCCTCGACGGTCTTGAGGCTGTTGGCGCGGATGTTCTGCACGATCTTGGCCTCGTCAATGCCGAAGCACTTGCAGATGAGAGGGCTCTCCTCGTGGGACTCCTCCCAGCTCTCGCCGCGGTAGTTGGCAACGGCGGCGTGGAGCGCCTCCCTGCCCATGACGGAGCAGTGCATCTTCTGCGGGGGCAGCCCGTCAAGATAGTCAGCGATGTCCTTGTTGGTGATCTTGAGGGCCTCGTCGACGGTCTTGCCCTTGATCATCTCGGTAAGGGCTGATGACGACGCAATCGCGCTGCCGCAGCCGAAAGTCTGGAAGCCAGCGTCTGTTATAATGTTGGTCTTCGGATCAACCTTGATCATGAGCCTCAGCGCGTCGCCGCAGGAGATGGAGCCGACATCGCCGACTCCGTTCGCGTCCTCAAGCACCTTTGCGTTGCGCGGATGGAAAAAATGATCCTTTACCTTATCTGAATAGTTCCACATGATGCCACTCCTTCATGATCCGGAACCGGACCGGCATGTTTCAAAGATGTATTTATAATACATCTTTGAAAGTGTGATTTAAACGTCAGAGTGAAAAATATCAGTGCATAGAAAAGGCCCTCATCAGAGGGCCGGATCGATGCCCCTCGGCTCTACGGCAGTCGAGAAGACAATCTGCGTCTCTGTAGTGCCGAAGCGCTTCTGCAGCTGACCGATGAAGCCGTCGAGCTCCATCGTGGAGCGGAACGCCACCTTTATAAGCATGGAGAACTTGCCCGTCACGCAGTTGCACTCGATGACGTTCGGGCAGGTGCTGATGAACTGATAGAACACCGGCTTGCCCCCGGGCGGAACCTCGAGGTTGATGAACGCGGTGATGCTGAAGCCGAGGGCGTTGCGGTCGATTACTGCCGTATAGCCCTTGATGTAGCCGTTCTTCTCAAGCTTGTCGATGCGGCTTGAGACAGCGGGCGTCGAGAGGCAGACCTGCTCGGCAAGGTATTTCAGTGAATAGCGGGCATTGTCCTGCAGGAGCTTGATGAGCTTAATGTCCGTCCGGTCAAGTTTATCCAAAGCCATGCCTCCTAAAACAGATGGTAAAATACCACAGTTCAGGCGTAAATGCTTAATTTTGTAAACTTTTTTTAACGGGAGTGTCGCTTTCAGGAGCCCGGGGCTTAAAATAGTTAAGTCCGGAACCAAGTCCGCATCTTCGCCCGGACAGATGGGGAGCACTGCATTCCGGAGATGGATCGGGAGAAAGCCATGCCGCAGACCGCTGTTCAGATCAGGATGGAAAAAGAGCTATGGGAGGGCATGAAGAAGACCTGCGCCAAACTCCAAATGAGCACAGACGATGCCTTCTCGCTGTTTGCGGAAAAGATGCTGAGCGAAGGCCGCCTGCCTTTTGATGTTCCTGAAGATCCGTTTTTCTCTGAGGAGAACCAGAGCCACCTCCGGAAAAGCATCGAAAGGCTTGAGTCCGGGCTCGGCAGGGAGCACCAGCTGCCTGATGGCTGATCACAGGACTGCCCGCTCCGGCAGCACACAGCAATATGGCAAAAACCGGCTGCGCGGCGCAGCCCAGGAGATCTACGGGGAAACCTGCAATGAACCTTATCCTGACTGAAGACGAGCTGAGGCTGCTTTCGGCGCCGGGCCTCTCCCATGAGGCAAGGTCTCTCTACCTGCTCTTCATCCGCCCCATGGCGCTCAATGGAAAAGCCATGCTCGATCTGAGAGCCCTCCGGGATCAGATGTCTGTACAGGACAGCAGGAGCCCCGGCGGGTACTCCTACCGCCCTGATGACGACATGCTGCAGGAGCTTCTCTTTGAGCTCCTGGGGCAGAGGCTCATATCAAGGAGAGAAGGTACCGATGGTCTCTTTGAGGACGGGGAGACCGTGTTCCTCCCGGCGGCAGACTGCACGCTGACGGCAGAAGGGAGAAAGCCAAACCTGAGGCTCTTTCCCATCAGCGAGGACTGGAGGCCGTCTGACGGATTTGCCGCAACTGCGGTTAAAATGGGGCTCGACGGCTCAGACTGGAGCGAGCGGGAGCTCGCTGACTTCATAACGTCAGCCTGGGCAGACGGACGGGTGCAGAGCGCCAGCAGGTGGGATGTCGCCTTCGCGAGGTTCCTCCGGAGCAGGAGATACCCGAGGGAATACTACACAAGGCCCATCAGCGGATCTGAAAGGTACGGCGATGACTGAGAACATGGACGGCAGCATGGAAGAGATCAAAGACAGCGCCGACAGAGGCTTCGGGCAGGACATCAGCGAGCTCATCAGGCGCAAGAAGGAGGAGACGGCCGCGGAGAACGCTGCTGACGGCACCGCAGGCACCAATGGCACTGCATCCTCTCAGGAAGTCAGCATCTCAGACGGGGACATTGCCCGCCTCACTGAGAGAAAGAGACGGGAAGCCGCGGCCGAAGACGAGGCTGGAAGGAACTCGTTCTCATCAATTATCCGCGACATCGCAGAGAGGAGCGGCTTCGATCTCACCGAAGAGGATCCCTATGCGGGGATGTCCTATGAGGACTTCCGCCGGATGAACGACAGGGCCGCGCTCCGCGACAATGAATCAGTCATCGCGGACGGCAGGCGCGAGCGCGCCGCGAGGCTCCTGGAGGAGACCGACATCAACCCGGACTGGACCTTCAGCCGGATGACAGTAGACTCCGGCAACCAGGCCGTCGTCATGGCCGCAGAGCAGTACATCAATGACTTCATCAGCTGCATGAGGCAGAGGAAAGAGCGCGAGGAGCTCAGCCGCGAGGCGGAAAGGGGCTACAGCGATGCCATAATGAGGCTTGCCTCGGTGCCGAAGAGGCATTTCCCGTCGCTGCTCATCTGGGGAGAGTACGGCGTAGGGAAGTCGATGCTCGCCGGGAGCATCGCGCATGAGCTCCTGAAAAAAGGCATCACCGTCATCTTCAGCCAGTTCGCCGACATCATCCGGAAAATCTACTATACAAAGAACGAGGACAACCTTGGCTACCAGAGGCAGCTTGAGAACGTCGATCTCCTCATCATCGACGAGGTCGGAGTCGACCGGCGCGAGGTGAACGAGAACCAGGCCATGCTCCTCGGGAAAATCCTCCGCACGAGATACAACAGGGGGCTCGGCGCCATTCTCATCACGAACCAGAAGCCTGACGAGTCCGGAGGCAAGAGCCAGCTCCACATGTCGCTCACCGATTACTCATACGAGTCGATAAAGATGCTCAATCCCCTGGTCCTCGAGCTCAGGGGGAGGAACAGGCGCCGGGTCCTCACAACCGACAGCCTCCACCGCGAGATGAGGCAGATCGCCAGGGAAGCATCAGCGAAGAAAAAGGCTGCCGCGGCCGGAAGAGGAAGGTCAGGCACAGCTGCAGCCCCGGCGCCCGCATCACCTGGGCAGGCCCCGCTGGATCAGCCGGCAGAGAGGAGCAGAGGCCAGGCCGCCGGACAGGCGCCAGGTCAGGAATTCCATGGAGAGAGGGGCTCAGTGAGCGGATACCGTGAGGAGCCTCAGAGAAGAGAGCCGTCCGCGCCTCCCGAAATTATGACCGGCAGCGACTACGCCGGATACTGATCATCAGCCTTCAAGGGAAAAGGAAAGCCCGCGGGGTCATGGGATCCTGCGGGCCTTTTTTATAATGGTGCTTTGGGCACCCAGTGCTTACAGGCTTTCGATGAGCTTCACGAGCTTCTCAGCGTGAACTGCCGCCTTTGCCCTCACCTGCTCCTTGGCAGCCTCGTTGGCGCCAAGCGCCATCCAGGCCATGCCGCCAGATTAGACGTGCCCTGCGTACTTCATGCCGCAGAAGCCGGCAATGACCGGGGTCTTGATGAGGAACTCGTCCATGGTGTGCCCGACCGGGCCGTTCTTCTGATAGGCAGTCTCCGGGGAGCCGGTGGTGTAGGAGTCGATGAGCACCTTGCCCTTGAGCCTGTCGCCGGTGCTCCCGTAGGCCCAGCCGTGGAGGAACACGTCCTCAATCCACCTCTCGAGAAGCGAAGGCATGGAGAACCAGTAAATCGGGAACTGAAGGACAATAACGTCAGCGTTGAGGAGCTTCTCCTGCTCGGCCTTCACGTCAATTCTGAAATCAGGATAAAGGGAGTCAAGAAGATCAAACTCGGCTCCGGGGAGCTTCTCCTTCAGGATGCCGAGGATGGTGCTGTTCGCAACGGAATTTTTGAGATCGGTGTGGCCGGAAACGACAAGGACTTTCTTCATCAGGTACCTCTTGAGTGAACTTCCGCCAGGAAAAAGCAGGCAGACGTCTATGGAACGGCTCTGACGCAGGCTCAGGGTGGACGTGCGGTTCCACGTGGAACAGATTCCCCTCTCTTTCGGGCCGGTGCGCCCAGAGCTCATGCTTTCAGGCTCGCACAAAGGAACTCCATCATCAATCACCGGCGGCCGGTTCTGCCGCAAGGCACGCAAATTCCGTGAGCGGAATGGATCGCGCTGCAGCTGCCTGTGCTGTGCCGCATTCCGGAATTAAGGCGGATTCCTCAAAATTGAACGCAGGTCATACCGGCAGAAAATATGAGTGCTAAACTTGCGTAGAATTGGGGAGATGTTCTTAAATGCTGGGATACCTGTTCAGATCTGTCTGCAATATTCCGATAAGCCTGCTTGTAAAGAGCAAGTGCATACCGGATGATCCGGTCGTCTCAGCGAAAATCGACATCAGCAAGCCCATTGTCTACGCCTTCTGCAGCCGCTCGCTTACCGAGAAGATCGCCCTGCACAACCTCGTCACAAGGCTGGGGCTCCCCTCGCCCTTCCTGCCGTTCAACATCGGCGGCGTCAAGATCCCGAGGATGGTATACATCTACCATACTCCCTTCATCTTCTCGCACCGTCCCCGCCACAGACGGCACAAGACCGGCTGGAAGACCTTCAGGCAGTGGATGGACCTTGCCGAGAAGACCGGGACTGACATACAGATAATCCCGGTAATCATGTTCTGGAACAGGGATCCCGGCTACACCGGCTCGTTCTCGCAGACCGGATCGCCCTTTGTCGTCATGAGCATGCTCCGCCGCTTCTGGGCAGTCCTCTTCCAGGGCCGCGACAGCCAGATCTGGCTAAACTCCTGCTTCTCGCTCAAACAGCTCACCTCAAGGTGCGAGGGGATGAAGGAAGAGCAGATGTCCTTCCTCATCGAGAGGATGCTCAAGTTCTATTTCTTCAGGACCGAGAGGGCCGCGAGAGGCCCGAGGCTCCCCAACAGGCAACTTCTCCTCACGAAGCTCATTCACAATGAGAACGTCGAGGCCATGGTGCAGCAGCGGGCCGCTGAGAAGGACGAGAGCGGGGAGGCCGCAAGGAAGGAGGCCTACGCCATCGCGGACGAGATGGCGGCAGACTTCTCCTTCGGCCTCATCAGGTTCATCAACAAGACCTTCGGCGTCATCCTCAAGATGCTCTACCGCCAGGTGAACATCAGCGGCACCGAGACGGTGAGGAGCCTCATCAAGCAGGGGCACGAGATCATCTACATTCCCTGCCACCGGAGCCACATGGACTACCTGCTGCTCTGCAGCGTGTTCTACAACGAGGGGCTCATGCCGCCGCACGTTGCGTCCGGCATCAACCTCAACTTTTTCCCCATGGGGCCCATCATCAGGCGCTGCGGCGCGTTCTTCCTCAGGAGGAGCTTCCACGGCGACGAGTTCTACACCACGATATTCCGGGAATACGTCAATCTCCTCTGCACCAACTACTACCCGATGGAGTTCTTCATCGAGGGCACCAGGTCAAGGAGCGGCAGGCTCCTGCCCCCGAAGACCGGCCTCCTCTCGATGATCGTCGAGAACCAGCTCAGGAACCCCTCGCGCCCGATAACGGTCGTTCCCGTATACCTCGCCTACGAGCATGTCATGGAGATAGGCTCCTATGTGAAGGAGCTCTCCGGCGCGAGGAAGCAGGCCGAGAACGTCTGGCAGATCCTCTCAATTCCGGGGAAGCTCAGGAACTACGGCCAGGGCTACGTGAACTTCGGCCGCCCGCTTGAGATCCACAGCATGCTGGACACGCTCTCCCCGGGCTGGAAGACCGCTGCGGCCGAGGGCCGCACGAAGCCTGACTGGCTCCGGAAGTCGGTCGACACCATGGGCGAGGGCGTCATGTTCGGGCTCGCGGACAGCGCCGTGGTGAACGGGCTCACCCTCTCGGCGCTTGTCCTCCTATCAAGCCCCAAGTTCGCGGTGAGCCGCGCTGACACCGAGCGCGATCTCACGAAGCTCGCAAGGCTCCTCCGCCTCACGACAACGAGCAAGTTCATCCGCTTCCCCATAGACGAGGGCGACACGCTGATGAGGCAGGCTCTGGAACTGCATGAGTTCCGGCCGGTAAGCTCCGCCGCGGGCGACTCTTTCGATCTCGACTACAAGGAGTACATCCGGCTCACCTACTACCGGAACAACATCATCCACCTGTATGTCATTCCGTCGCTCATCATGAGGATTTTCGCCAATACGGAGAAAATCGACAAGGAGGAGCTCGTCCGCTGCGCAAGCATCGTCTATCCGTTCCTCCGGCGCGAATTCTTTGCTGACCTCGGCACTCCCATGGAGGCAGGCCTGAGGCGCTGCATAGGCGCGCTTATAAAGATTGAGCTCATCGAGGAGCTCAACGGCTGCTACCAGATGCAGAAGAAGGCTGACCGGCAGTTCGCGCTGATGCTCTCCGCGGTCTGTGAGGAGACGCTCCTCCGCTACGGCATCATCATTGACACGCTCTCTGACATCGGGCCCAAGGAACACGACACAGTAATTACCCGGTGCGTTGAGCAGGCGCAGCTCCTCACAGTCATGAACGGCAGGAAGCGCGCGCCGGAGTTCTTCGACAAGACCGTCTTCATCGAGGCGCTCGCCACCATGAAGGATGAGTGCTATATAACCGAGGATAAGAACGGACTGATTGCGCTCAACCGCGAGAAGCTCGCCGAGTTCTCGGAAATCGTCAAGCCGCTTATCGCGAACGCCAGGCGCGACATGTGGAAGAGCACCTTCCATTTCGACTCTGACGCCTGATTGCCATTATGCCTATAATGCTCCCCGTTCAGGCTTATGGGGAGCAATCATGTCAGAAGAATCAGCAGAGGCTGCCGTCTCGGGAAACGAGCGGAACATGGCAGTATTCCGCGCGGGATACGTTGGCATAGCCACCAATATCGCCCTCGCCGGCGTCAAGGCATTCATCGGCCTCGCGGCAAACTCCATCTCCGTTGTCCTTGATGCGGTGAACAACCTGAGCGACGCGGTCTCCTCAGTCGTCACCATCATCGGGACAAAATTCGCCTCCGCCGAGGCCGACAGGGATCATCCCCTTGGGCATGGGCGCATCGAGTACCTCGCCGCGCTTACTGTCGCCGGCCTCGTTCTTTGGGCAGGCATCACGAGCCTTATCGAGTCAGCGAAGAAAATCGCCGAACCGGTTACGCCTGAGTACTCGCTGGCGGCGCTTATCGTCATTGCCGTCACCATCCTCGTGAAAATCGCCCTGAGCCGCTACGTGAAGAGGACCGGCCTCCGGGTAAAGAGCACCTCGCTGGTCGCCGCGGGAACCGACGCCGGCTATGACGCCATCATCTCCGCGTCGGTACTCGCCTCCGCCATATTCTTCAACATCACCGGCATCAGCCTCGAGGCTTGGCTCGGCCTCCTCATCGCCCTGTTCATCATCCGTTCAGGCATCGAGCTCATAACCGAGACGCTAAACGACATTCTGGGGAAGAGAACCGATGCCGCACTCTCTAAGGACATCAAGACGGCCATAAAGGAAGAGCCGCAGGTAATGGGCGCCTACGATCTCTATATCTTCAACTACGGTCCCGGCCTCGACTACGCCACCGTGCATATCGAGATCCCGGACACCATGACCGCGCACGAGATTGACCAGCTCGAAAGGAAGATCACAGTCAGCATAAAAAAGAAGTTCGGCATCATACTCACCGGCATCGGCATCTACGCCGTAAGCAGCGGCGACACTGAGATCATGGTCATGAGGGAGAAAGTGAGCGAGGCTGTGCTTGCCCATAAGTACGCGCTCGGCGTCCACGGCTTCTTCGCAGATCTCAAGGAAAAGGAAATCGCCTTTGACGCGGTCATTGACTTCAGCATAGACAAACGGGAGGCTGTACAGGAGCTGACTGAGGAAATCGTGAAGCTTTATCCTGGCTTTACGGTGAGAATCAGCCCGGACTGCCACATTACGGACTGAGCCGCAGAAAGGAATAACAGAAAGCCAGCCGCTATACAGGTGCTCCCCTTAGGATTGCGGCATGGCAATTTTCAATTCGGGCTGACAGTTTTCAAGAGGACAGCTCTTCAGCAATGGTCCAGCCTGCAGACTCAAGTATCCCCTGACTGACTATAGGGAATGCCGGCGATCCGACCCAGGGCAGCATCCTGACCTGCAGCCAGGCAATGAGCTTGTTCGGATGCTCATGCTTCAGGATTGCGTCTTTTGCGAGACGTTCGGCATCTCTTTCGGTGATGCACACATTAAAGACCTTGGCAAGTTCCGACGCCATACATTCTGCCTTACCAATGATGGCAGCATAGCCAGGAACAGCCACCGGAACATGCACGACATTCACGATGGCTGCCAGATCTGCGTATCTGCGGATAATCTCCGCACACCTGGTCTTCTCTTCTTCGGTCATAGACATAGCAGATTCTCCTAACATATTGATCCAGAACTGCAGTCATGCACTCAGCCAGGCTGTGCCTATCCTCTCCATGACTCTGCGCGTCCGAACCTCTTTCTTAAGGCTGCGGCTCTGCGATGCGCGCGTTTCAGCAGCCAGCCGCGCTTATCCTAAAGATCCTTCACCGCGCCAGTCAACTGTTCGGTGCATACCGGCGGCCTTCTTGAGGACAGCTCATCAGCCATAAGCCATCCAGCAGATTCGATGATGAAAGCACTGTCTGCCGGCTTTGCAAACTGACCGGGAAATGGCTGCGCTTTGCTTTGTTCCATCAGCTTCTTTTTCAATGCCTCAGTAGCGAGGCTCCAGGCCTCGCTTTCAGTAATTGAGAGGCCAAAAACTGTTATGAAGTGACTATTGTCAAGGTTCGCGATATCTAACCTTGTCTATTTTCTACGTTCGCGATTTTCATCTTCTGTTCCTCATACCTGTTCGTGATTCTTTCCTACTCGTCGTTCTGGCAGCATTTGTAAGGAGTCGCAATTTAACAGTTCCCGGCATTGGCCACTCTGTTATACGTGGATTGGTTACCGACAGGCTAATGGTTTTCGCCGTGAGCCGTGCTATCTGAAATCGTGGATCACCTCAATGAGGTGCCAACACAGTTTTAACGCACATTGCTCAAACCTTACAGTGATCGCAACTCCTTGCAGATGCTGTCAGATGTTAAAGTGTATTGTTCCTTATTAACGATTGATTTCTATTTGGACGTATCCGTGGTTCATCAGACGCCTGCCTTGGCTGATGCCTGTGCCTGACGGGTCAGGCCGGTATTCCCGGTCGCCATTCCCCAGATGAAGCATGCCAGTTCCCTTGCCACAGCGGCAACAGCGACATTCCGCTTTTTGCCGCGGCGAACCATCCTGTAATACTTGCTGCGAAGCCTGGTATTTGCCTTGTCAGCATATGCTATGACCTCTGAGTCCTGCCCGGCCTGCCTTGCCTTCAAGGCTTTGGATTTATGGCCTATAGCACCTTTGCAGATCCCGCTGGCTGCCTCTATCAGCAATGTTCGCAGATGCGTATTGCCTGCTTTGGTAATCCCAAGCCTGTGTACGCCTGATCCACTGGAATGCTCGCCGGGGGCAAGGCCAAGAGAGGCAGCGAAGATGTTGCCCTTTGCGAAGCGCATGAAATCACCGGTCTCTACAATCAGAGACAGCGCCGTATGCGTTTTAATTCCAAGGAAACATACAAGCTTTGACACCAGTTTTCTGTAACGGTCACTCCTGGCGATTTCCTCAATCTTCGCATCGAAGCGCTCAATCTTGGATTCCTGCTCCGCATAGGAGATCATGTATTCCTTCAGCGTCTCAGCCAGCATCTCACCCAGTTTGTTCTGAAGATCCGTCAGCCAGCTCTTATGACGCGCTGTCCATTTCGTCCCGTCGTATATGTATCCGTGGCGAATGACAAAAGCGTTGATCTGCTGCTTAAGCTTTTTCAGAGCCCCCTGATGATCGTCTCTCATTCGGAGGTAGTCTCTTACGGCCTCATCCTCAGCAGACGGAACGTGAACAGGGTGGTACCCGTTGCAGCACAGGCATTTGGCAATCAGCCTGGCATCGCGCCTGTCAGTCTTGATGCGTTTCCCCTGCTCTGAGAGCATTGTGGTAGGAGCCATGATGACACACCTGACTCCGGCAGCAGTGAGCTGGTGATAAAGGACATAACCCAGGCAGCCTGCCTCGTAACCGCATACAAAAGAATAAGTCTGGCCAGGCAGAGACTTCTTCTTAATGCTTTCGATAAAGGCCAGGATTTCTTTATAATCAGAACCAACCTCAACCTCTCCTAAAATCTGGTCCTGAGCTCCAAGAACTAAAAGAACTGCGACAAGAGCAAACTTGTCCTTGTGGACATCTATTCCGATTGCGACTAAACTTTGCATTAGTGATCTCCTTCTGTATGCGGTAAACCCTTGTTACAACTGCCTTAGTACAATCAGTAGTATACAGGTGAATCCGCGATGCTACAGCCGTGGGGTCACTTCATATTATCTGAGTGGATTCTCCTGGCCTTCTCGAGTAGCTCATCATGGGTCTCCGGCCTCTCCGGGTTCCTCGCGATAGCCTTCACCGCGCAGACCCTCATGCACTGGGGCGACTTGTAGAAGCCGACGCACTCAGTGCAGAGATCCTCGTTGATGGTGTAGACGCCGTCCTTTTCGGTGATGGCGTCATTCGGGCACTCCAGGACGCACATGTCGCACCCGATGCAGCTCTCAAGGACCCGGCAGCTCATCAGCCCTTCTTCTCCTCGGAAGGCTTGGCAGGCTCCTGCTTTGCCTTAGGCTTCAGGAGCTTCACGATCATGCAGTAGGTGCCGCTGACGCTGACCGCGGGCTCGGTCGTGATGTAGACCTGGTGCCCGCTTCCGAGCGCGGCCTGCGCAGGCTTCCCGTTCTCCTCCATGGAGGTGATTTTGGCGCGCGAGTTGCCGGAGGGCGTTACCACGAGGATGTCGTCCCCGACCTCAAAGTGGTTCCTGACCTTGATGTCGAGATGCCCGTCAGGTGTGGTGCCGAGGATGTCGCCAACGAGGAGCTCGGTCTCGGACTCAGAGTAGCCTACCGCGTAGTTCTGCATCTCCTCAGTGGTGTGGCGGGAAAGGAACCCGTCAGTGTAGCCGCGGGACGCGACCTGCATGAGCTCATTGTAGAGCCCCTCGTCGAAGGGCTTTCCGGCTGCTGCGTCGTCAATGGCGCGGCGGTACGCGGAGGCGGTCCTTGCGACATAGTAGGCGGACTTGGTGCGTCCCTCAATCTTCAGGGAGTCTACTCCAATCTCCGCGAGCTCGGCGACATGCCTTACCGCGCAGAGATCCTTCGAGTTCAGGATGTAGGCGCCGTGCTCGTCCTCGAAAAGAGGCATCAGCTCGCCGGGGCGGTTGGCCTTCTCCTCGATGAGCGCGACCGGCCTCTCACCGTCAGCGGCGCTCTCGGCGAGGCACTCGGCCTCGGATTTCTCCGGAACTATCGCTCCGTTGTCGTCAAGCTTTCCGCGGTAGACGCTGTAGTCCCAGCGGCAGGAGTTGGTGCAGGCGCCCTGGTTCGCGTCCCTCCGGCACATGTAGCCTGAGAGCAGGCACCTTCCGGAGCTCGCGACGCAGAGCGCGCCGTGCACGAACACCTCGAGCTCGATGTCAGGGCATTTCTCGCGGATGTCCCTGATCTCGCCAATCGAGAGCTCCCGGGAGAGGATGACGCGCGAGGCGCCCTCGCCCTTCCAGAACTCGACGTCGGCCCAGTTGACGCTGTTCGCCTGCACGGAGATGTGGAGGGGAACGTCGATGCCGAGCTTCCTGATGAGGAAAATCACGCCCGGATCGGAGACGATGAACGCGTCGGGCTTCAGCGCCGCCATCTCCTGGATGTCGCGGCTGAAGGTGTCAAGCTTGGAGCTGTGCGGCTGGACGTTGGTTACGACGTAGACCTTCTTCCCGGCCGCATGGGCCTCATCAATCCCGATCCTGAGGTTGTCGATGGAGAAGTCGTTGTTCCTCACCCTGAGGCTGTAGCGCGGGGCGCCGCAGTAGACGGCGTCGGCTCCGTAGGCGATGGCGTAGCGGAAATTCCTGAGTGTCCCGGCTGGGCAGAGAAGTTCTGGTTTGTTCATGGTGTCCGGACTGTGCCTTTCTGAATTGACCTTGCCGGCGGGCAGAGCAGCCCGCCGGCACTGCCGGATTGCTCCGGCTGTCCTTCCTTAGTCCCCGTTCTCGGAGAAGGGCTTGATGCCGCCGAATGCTCCGGCAAGATCAGAGATGGTCTTGCTGAGGAGCCCGGTCATGATGGTGTAGTCGGTAGTGGCGCGGACTACAGGATCCTCGTTTCCGGCATCGGACTCTCCGCCGTTCTTGAGCTCGTCCGCGAGCTTGAGGCGCTTGATGGAGAAGTCGTCCTCGAGGACGAACTCCATCGCGCCGTCCTTGCAGGAAAGGCCGAGCTTCGTGACGACCTTGTCGTTCTTGACGAGGTTCGCGATGGCGTCGGTGAAGAGGTCCTGCTTCTTGGCGCTGATGACGGCGTTGTCGTCGCCGGTGCCGGTGAGGGTAACCTCGTTGGTGACCATCATGCCCTCAACGGTGGAGCCGCCCTCCAGAACCCAGTTGGTGAGGGCGGTGGAGACGGAGTCCTTGGTCTCGGCAGGCTGCACAGGGAGGGAGCCGAGGGCCTTCCTGAGGAGGGAGAGTGTGTCCTCTGCCTTCTTCGAGGAGGAGGTGTCGACGATTACCAGGTGCTGGTCGAGATCGATCCAGACCGAGACGTCAGAGTGGATGGCGAATGCCTGGGGGATAAGCTTGCCGAGCACTGCCTCGCGGGCTCTCGCCCTGTCGCTCTTCTTGGGCTTCCTGCCGGTCTGCTGCTCCTCGGCGTCAAGAACCTTCTGGGTCTCGTCAGTGATGACTGAGGGAGGAATCACCTTCTTCTCGAAGCGCGCGGTGACGATGAGCTGCTGCTGGCCGCTGAACACGAGCGACTCCGACCTGTGGCCGAACGGGGAGACAAATCCGCTTGAGGAGGTGTTCTGCCCGCTGCAGTGCTCGAATCTGTTCTGCCCGACGGCCTTTTCAAGATCTGCCGCCGTAGTGCTGAAGGTGTCGGCGAGACGGTATAGTCTGAGATTCTTAAACCACATTTTGCTTATCCTTAAAAAATGCTGACGTACCCTGTGAATCAGTTCCGAGATCCAGAGCCTGAACCGGGTTCACACCTGAGCCAGGCTCACCTGCCTGGGCATTTCCGGATCCCGCAAGCAGGATCCGGCGGCCAGGCAGGGCACGCCCTGCCGGCTGAAAATCTTTCGGACTGGCCTTTCAGCTCATCCTGAGGGGGAACGGGAACTGCACGCTCTCTGCGTCTCCGCCGCTCTCCTTTTCCTTCGCTCTCTTCCTGCCCGGGGCATTCCTGCCGGAGCCGCTCCCTTCGAAAAGGCCGGGGATCCCGGCGTCAAGGAGCAGCTGCTCGATCTCCGGCGCGCCGAGCACCCGGTTTCCGTACCTGACGCTCTCTATATGCCTGCTGCCGTACGGAACGAGCGTCTTCGGAATGTCCCCGACCGGGAGGCTGACGTTGCGGAACATGTCCGCGCAGTCCCTGTCGAAGACTGTCCAAACGTTTTCAGGAGTGAAGGTGAGGTTCCTGAACTCACCGCACCCTGTCCTTCTTGCCTTTATGATCCTGAAGGCAAGAGCGCTGTCTCTGTTCATCCGCTTTATCCCGGTTTTTATAATAATGCGCGCGGCGCTCTTCTGCCGCGTCCTCAAAGGCTCCGGATCACGCTGTTTTTCCCTTTATCCGTGATGCCGTGACCTGTTCCGCTTTTTCTAATCCGGCGGCTGTTCAGTATACACTAAACGGTGTTTCATGACGATTCCCGCGTGCTTAAAACTTGATACCTGCCTCACATGCCGGATCCTCCGCGCGTGAGGATTCAGGCGTCTCATGGATGTGACCGAAGGTCAGGTATTTATCCTCAGGCTGTGCCACAATAGCGGGCTGTGACTTGGGAGGCGAGATGGTAAAGATCATTCATACGGCTGACTGGCACATCGGACAGATGCTGCATGGCTTCGAGCGCGGGAACGAGCACCGCGATTTCCTGAAATTCCTGCTGGAGACGATGAAGTCCGAGGAGGCCGACGCCCTGGTGGTGGCAGGGGACATATTCGACAGCAGCAACCCCTCGGCAGAGAGCCAGAAGCTTGCCTACGACTTCCTCTCTGAGCTCAGGGAGGAGATGCCGCATGCCGACATCATCCTGACGGGCGGCAACCATGACTCCTGGTCAAGGCTTGACGCCCCGGGGGCGCTCTTCCGCTCGATAGGCGTCACCATGATCGGGCGCCTCAGGACGAAGCCTGACGGGACAACCGACTGCGCCGCGATGGCTGTGCCCATCCATGACCGCAAAGGCGACGTCGCGCTCTATGCCGCGGCAGTGCCCTTCATCCGCGTCGCGGACATCGGCTGCGGCACGGAGGATCTGACGCAGGATCTCGTGGTGTCCCGCATCGGCGGCATCTACCGCGACATGCTGGACTACATAAAGACGCTTCCCTCAACGACCGGGAAGGCGCTTGCCCTGGGGCACTGCTACATGGTGAACGGCCTCCTCTCGGAGCTCTCGGAGAGGAAGGTGCTCTGCGGCAATCAGCACGCGCTTCCCGTCTCAGTCTTTGACGGATATGACTTCGCGGCCCTGGGGCACCTCCACAGGGATCAGAGCATCACCCCGAATATCGTCTACTCCGGATCGCCTCTCGCCCTCTCCATGGATGAGGGGCGCCCTCCCTACCATCACCGCCTGGTGGAGCTTGTCTGCGACAGCGACGGCATCAGGGTGGATCACAGCATCGAGGTGCCGGCTCCCGTCAGGATGTACCGGGTGCCCGCCAAGCCCGAGCTCAAGGGCGCAGTGGAGGAGAGCCTCAGGAAGCTTGCCGCGGAGCTCCCCTTCGAGCCTGACATTCAGAAGAGGCCGTTCCTTGAGGTTCCTGTTCTCATCACGACTCCGGAGCCGGGGCTCGAGAGCTTCATTGCCGGCATTGTCCGGGGCAGGGTGAGGCTCGTGAGGATAGTTACCGGGCGCGATCAGGGCAGCGCCGGCGGAGTCAGCAGTGGAGGCGTCATCGAGCACCTCGAGCAGATTTCAGAGGAGGAGGTGCTAAGGCGCAAGTGGGCCTATGACGGCTACACCGGGACAGTGCCCGATGACATCATGAAGCTGTACCAGGCGTCAGTGGAGAAGGCCAGGGAGCAGCTCGGTGAGGAGGAGGGCAGATCATGAAGATTCTGACTATCAAGATAAAGAACCTCGCAAGCCTCAAGTGCCAGGATGAGCAGGTTTTTGTCATAAGGCTCAACAAGGGCATCCTGGGGAGCTCCGGCCTCTACGCGATAACAGGTCCCACGGGCGCCGGAAAGAGCACCATCCTTGACGCGGTTGCCCTCGCGCTCTATGGGAAGACCGTGAGGCTCCCGATGCGCCGCAAGGGGCAGCAGGAGACGCTCTCCGAGAGGGACCGCAGCGCGAAGAAGGACAGCCTCGGGAACCTCTCTGACACGGATCCGAGAAACATCCTCACGAGAACTGCCGCATCTGGCTATGCTGAGGTCGAGTTCATCGGCGTCAGGGGAAAGCGCTACATCGCCCACTGGGAGGTGAAGCGCGCCCGCGAGCGTGCGGACGGCAGGTTCCAGGAGGCGAAGCGCTGGATCCAGGAATATGATGAGCAATCCGGCGAGTACCGCTTCATTGCCGAGAAGCCCAGCGAGTGCAGCTCCATTATCGGGCGCATCATCGGCTTTGACTGGGAGCAGTTCAACAGCATTGTCATCCTCCCGCAGGGTGAGTTCGCGAACTTTCTCCACGCCGACTCCGACATCAGGGCCAAGATCCTCGAGAGGATAACAGGCACGGAGCTCTATGCCGCCATCTCAAGGCAGATCCACCAGGACTCCTCGGAGAAGCAGCGCGAGGTTACCGGCAAGGAAATCCAGCTCCAGGGAGTCGCGGCCAAGATCCTCTCGCCGGAGAACCTCGCGAAGAAGCAGAATGAGCTCAAGCAGGCCGACCGCGAGAGGACCGAGATCGAGAACATCTTCGCCCAGCTCTCGAAGTACGACAGCGAGCGCAACAACTACGACGACCAGCAGCAGAAGCTGAGCGGCCTCAGGGGCCAGGTCGAGGGCCTCCAGATCGAGCTCGCGAAGCAGAACATGGACCGCCATTACGACATCATGAAGTACCTTGACTCGCACGGCGAGGTCCGGAGCCGCTTCGATGACATTGAGCGGAAGAGGACGGAGCTTGAGGAGAGCAGGAATAGGCAGGCCTCGCTCTCGAAGGATGTAGAGGCGCTTGCCGCAGAGGCTCAGGCGAGGAGTGCGGAGCTGCAGGCCGCAGACAGCGCCCAGTCCGCCTACGAGTCAGAGTTCGCGAGAAAAATCCAGGATCTGGGCAAGGCCCGCTCGATAGAGCAGCAGATCATGGCGCAGAACCTGCAGCTTGAGCGTAAGAAGGCCAAGCTTGACAAGGCTTCAGCCGACAAGGAGCAGGGCGAGGCAGCAGTGGCAGACGGCGGGAAGGAGATTGAGAAGCTCAGGGGGCAGGACGCGGCAGTAAGGAAGTTCCTCACTGAGAACCGCGACTGCGAGCCTTTTGTCCAGACCTACCAGACGCTCAATGATCTCTTCGAGAAGCTCGCGGGGAATGTCGATGACGCTGACGCATGCGGGGAGCAGCAGAAGGCGGTCGCAGAGAGGCTCAGAACGCTTGACGCAGTGATGCGCGAGAAGGACGAGCTTGTCGGCAGGATTGACTCCGAGCTCAGGCCGCTCCGCGACAGGCGGCAGAGGATCAGGACCCAGTACTCGCAGAGCAGCCACGAGAAGGTCAAGCAGGATCTGCAGAAGGTCAGCGCGAGCCTCAACGTGCTGGCGCGGCTTGACGGCATGGTGCCCTCAATCACAGCCAGAATCAGCCAGAGGCGCGAGAAGCAGGGCGCGATTGACGAGCTGAAGGGGCAGATCTCGCAGAGAACCGTGACAATAGCGGATCTGGAGAAGCAGCTCCATGACGCCAAGGTCAAGGCTGACACCGCAGAGGAGCTGGTGAAGGAGGAGGAGCGCAGGCTCAAGGTCGAGGCCTTCCGGAACCTCCTCAAGGTCGGGAGCCCCTGCCCGCTCTGCGGACAGGTATACCACGGCGAGGGCTTCCGCTCAGGAGCCGAGCATGCCATGAACGGCTTCAAGGCGCAGGCTGACGAGCTGCGCGGCAGGTGCGAGGCGCTCGATGAGAGGATCAGCCGGGAGAGGACCGAGCTCGAGAGCCGCAAGCTGCAGCTGCAGAGCCTGGAGAAGGATCTGAGGGACATCAGCTCCGACATCTCCCAGACCTTCGAGTCCTGGAACAAAACCTCGTCGAACGGCTACCCGTCGCTTTACATCTCTGACGAGGGCGCGTTCGACCGCGTGTCCGAGGCCCTCAGGGTTACGGAGGACAAGCTCAGGAGCGAGAGCGAGTCGCTCCAGGGGCAGAACTCCCGCTACGAGGAGCTGCAGAAGGAGGAGTCGGAGACCTCTACTCTCATTGCTGACCGCGAGGAGAAGCGCGAGCAGGCAGTCAACGGGAAGATGGAGAGCAGCAAGGAGCTCGCCGGCGCCAGGTCCGACGAGGCCAGGATCTCCGACCGCCTCAAGAACCTCCGCAAGGAGATCAGGGACGGAGAGGCGAAGATTACGACGCGCTGCCACAACCTTGAGACCTGGCGCGACTGGTTCTACGGGGACGGCTCGGTTTCCCCGGAGGAGAGGAGAAAGAGGATCGGCGAGTGGAACAGGAGGTGCGAGGAGTACGTCAGCAGGGACAAGGAGAAGAGGGATCTGACTCAGCAGCTCAGCATAGCTGAGAGCCGCCTCGAGAGCGCGAGAAGGCAGCTCTCCGGGCTCCTTTCGGTATTCAACGAGTCACAGAATGACTACACGCAGCTCCTCAGCGAGGTTGAGTCGCTTGCCGCGAGGAAGAAGGAGCTGTTTGCCGAGGATGATCTCAATGTGGTCGAGCGGCAGCTCAGGGAGAGGCGCGAGGCGCTTGCCGCTGAGAAGAAGAATGCCGAGTCGCGCTGCGCCGAGAGCCGCACGAGGCTCCAGGAGAAGTCGACTGAGCTCAGGCTCCTTGAGACAGGAATTTCCCAGGCCGCGCCTGCCCTTTCGGACGCCGAGTCGCTGTTCCGCTCCATGGTAAGGTCGCAGAACTTTGATCCGGATGTCATAACCTCCACGCTTGCCGCCAATACGGCTGAGCAGGTCAGGGAGGAGCGGAAGCGCATAGCTGATATTGAGAGGGAGTGCGCGGCGCTGCAGCAGAGGACTGAGGATCTCTACCGCACCTCGCTCGATACCAAGAAGAAGCTTGATTCCATCGCCGCTTTCATCCCTCAGGTGCAGACCGACGGAATGGGCTTCATCACCGAGACCTGGCGCCGTCAGTTTGACTCAAGAAAGGATAACAACCTCAGAACGCGCGATGACATCAGCGCCGAGCTCCGGGCGGACGAGAGCTACAGGAAGGAAAGGGACGAGCTCGCGAAGGAGCTCGAGGGGCTCAGGGACAGGTATGACGCTGCGAAGAAGCTTGACGAGCTCGCGGGATCGAGCGACGGAAAGAAGCTCCGCGACTTCGTGCAGAACCTGACGCTGAAGGAGCTGGTCACCTTCGCGAACCTACACCTCCGGACGCTCTCCCACGGGCGCTACCAGCTCATTGTTCCGGCGGACTCCGGCATGAGCATGGAGATCTGCGACCGGGACATCGCGGATCAGATCCGGCCGGTCGAGTCCCTTTCGGGAGGCGAGAGCTTCATCGTGTCGCTCTCCCTTGCGCTTTCCATGTCAGAGCTCCACGGAGTGAGGACTACTGTAGAGTCGGTGTTCATCGACGAGGGCTTCGGCACTTTGGATGATCAGTCGCTCGGCACGGTGCTGAGCTGCCTCGAGTCCCTCAACGAGTCGGGCAGGCAGATTGGCGTCATCTCGCATGTGAAGGACATGAACGAGCGAATCGGAGTGCAGATCCGCGTGGAGCGCGAGGGCGGCGGGTTCAGCAGGATAATCCTGCCGTAATTTTCAGGTTCAGCCGGCATGCGCTGCTGCGCATGCCCTGACGTTGCTGAGGCAGTTTGATTCCTGCTGTCCCGGGGCGGGAAAGCCCCTCTGGCTTATGGGCTCTTCGGCTGCGGGATTTCAGGCAGGCTGCAGATTTGCGCCAGTGCTGCCTTCAGGAACAAACTCGAGCCTGAGCGTTATTTTCATTCCTCTTGCGAGCCTCTGCAGGGTTCGGAGCGACGGGTTTGCGTTTCCGCGTTCAATTCTGCTGATGTCGCCCTGGGCAATCCCTGTCTTTTCCGAAAGCTCTTTCTGGGTCATTCCGGAACGCACTCTTGCGTCAATCATTGCCTGAATGGCGGCATACTCCGGCTGCAGGGCCTCATACTCCTCGCGGATTTCGGGATCCTTAAGCTGCTCCTCGAGAAAATCATCAAATCTGGTGCTCATTCCTCTGTTTCCTTTGCATATCACGTCATCCTGATTATAGAGCATATCCTATATTTGCCGGCAGACGAATGAGTGCGGAAGCGATGGGCTGAGCCTGATCTGAATCAGTATTGGGGTTTGAGCTTGACAGCCTGCCTGGCAGGGAGAAATATTCACCTGGCTCCGGGCCCGGAAAAGAAAAAGGCCGCGCATCTGCGCGGCCTCTGCTGTTTTTCAGGATCTGTCCTCTAGGTCCCTATCAGACGTTTTCGCCGTTCTTGAGCCTCTCCTCAAGGTCGGAGAGGTAGTTGTAGATCTCCATCTGGGAGCGGATCGGCTTTGCCTCAGGATCCTTCTTGACGTACTCGTTGGTCTGCTCCTCGTCAAGCACTCTTGCCTTGGTGTTGTCGGCAAGCTGGATTTCAACGATGCGGCTGATGCGCCTCTGGAGCCTTGAGTCGAAAATCGGGGTGCCGACCTCGATTCTGTAGTCAAGGTTCCTGGTCATCCAGTCAGCGGAGCTGATGAAGTACTTCGGAGAGCCGCCGTTCCAGAAAATCATGACTCTCGGATGCTCGAGGAAGCGGTCAACGATGCTGATGGCACGGATGTTCTTGTGTCCGGTTACGAGCGAGCACATGCCGCGGATGATCATGCGGATCTTGACGCCGCTGTCAGCGGCCTCGTAAAGCCTGTTGACGAGCCCCTTGTCCACAAGGTTGTTGACCTTGAGGGTGATGGACGCCTCGCGGCCGCACTGCGCGTTGAAGATCTCCTCGTCGATGAGGGAGTAGAGGCGCTGCCTTGCGGTGATCGGGGAGACCAGGAGGTTGTCGAACTGCGGCTTGCGGTAAGGATACTCGATGAAGTCGAAGACGCTGTTGGCCTCCTCGGCGAGCTGCTGGTTCTTGGTGTAGAGGGCGAAGTCGGTGTAGATCTTCGCGGTCTTCTCGTTGAAGTTGCCGGTTCCGATGTGGGCGTACCTTACGTGCTGGCCGTTCTCCATTCTGGAGATGACGCAGAGCTTGGAGTGGATCTTGAGGCTCGGCATGCCGAAGAGGACCTTGACGCCGCTGTCGGTGAGGCGCCTTGCCCACTGGATGTTGTTGGCCTCGTCGAACCTTGCCTTGAGCTCAACGACAACGGTGATCCTCTTGCCGTTCCTCGCCGCGTCGATGAGGGAGTCAATAACCTGGCTGTTCTTCGCAACACGGTAGATGTTGATCTTGATGGAGGTTACCGCGGGATCATAGGACGCCTGGCGGAGCAGCTCGGTGAAGTACTGGAAGCTGTAGTACGGATAGTAGAGCAGGATGTCGCGCTCGCTGATGGCGTCGAAGACGTTGTCATGGGAGTCGAACTGGTAGGAGCGGAGCGGCTCCATCGGAGGGTTCTCGAGCTCAGGGCCGCCGACGTTCGGGAAGGAGAGGAAGTCCTTGAAGTTGTGGTACCTTGCGCCCGGGAGCATGGTGTCGTTGTCGCTGATGCAGAGCTTCTTCCTGATGAAGTCCAGCATGTCAGCCGGCATGTCCCTGTCGTAGGAGAGCCTTACCGGCATGGAGACGAGGCGCTGCTTGAGGCTCTCGCTCATGTTGTCGAGGACGCCGCGGTCAAGTTGGGTGGAGAGGTCATACTCGGCATCGCGGGTCATCTTCATCTCATAGGCGCTGATCTCCTTGTAGTCGAAGAAGCTCTTGAAGATGGTGTCGAGGTTGATCCTGATTACGTCATCGAGGATGATGAGGCAGGTCTTGCCCTCAGGGGACTCGCTCTTCGGAATAGGGATGATTCTCGGGACATCGTCGGTCGGAACCTCGATGAGGGAGTAGAAGCTCTTGTCCTTGCCGGTCATCTTGACGGTAAGGTAGGTGTACTGATCCTTGAGGAAGGATACGAGATCGGTGGTCTCGGTGATGATAATCGGCCTGATCCTGCGGAGGACTACAGACTTGAAGTACTTGCGGCACCACTCCTTCTGGCGGTCGTCGATCTCCTTCTCGTTGAGAAGGTAAATCCCCTTTTTCCTGAACTCCTCAAGCAGCGAGGCGTAGGCGGCGTCGAACTTGTCGCTCTGAACCTTCGTGCGGTGCTGCACCTCGGCAAGGAGCTCTGAGGCGCTGGTGTCGCCGGTGCCGTTGTCCTCATTGATGATTACGCTTCTCTTGAGGTTGGCGACGCGGACCTTGAAGAACTCATCCTGGTTGTTTGAGTAGATGCCGAGGAAGCGGATCCTTTCAATAAGGGGCACATTCGGATCGAGCGCCTCCTGAAGAACTCTGTCGTTGAATGAAATCCAGCTGATTTCCTTGTCAATCCAGTTTTTCCTTTCGCCTGAGGTTATTTTCTGCATAGTATCTTCCGTTAAAAGTCCTGCTTCCGTATTCCGCTTCCGCGCAGCGCCGCTGGGCATGAAAAAGCGCCCGGGCAAGTGCCCGTCAAGTGCTCCGCTAATTGTAAACACAGTTTGTGAATTGTTTGTAAAAAAAGATTAAGTTTGTGAAACGCGGGGCATGCCTGTATGGACTGAGGCGGGAAGTAGCCTCTGCCCCGCAGCCGGCGGCAGGCGCCACAGGGATTTTTTAATCCCGAGTGTCGTTTTTCTGTTAGAATTTTATCTGTTTTGGTTTCAGAATAAATGAAGGTAGATTCTTCTCATGGGCACTCCTACAAAAACTGTTCTCGTAATTAACTGCGGCAGCTCGTCAGTCAAGTTCGCCATTATCGATCCGGTAACCGGCGAGTCATTCATCAGCGGCCTCGCCGAGGCTCTCAATCTTCCTGATGCAAGAATCAGCTACCGTTTCGGCAGCGGCAAGAAGACCGAGGTCTCCCTGGGCGCCAATGCAACCCACTACGACGCAATCCAGTTCATTACTGACACCGTCCTCAAGGGCCAGGAGGATCTCCTTCATTCAATCATCGCCGTCGGCCACCGCATCGTGCAGGGCGGAGACCTCTACTCAGAGCCTACCCTGGTTGACGACTCCGTCGAGGCCGGCATCGAGAAGTGCATTCCCTTCGCTCCCCTCCACAACCCTGCCCATCTCCAGGGCATCCGCGCAGCGCGCAAGATTTTCAAGAATGTCCCGCACGTAACCGTATTCGACACCGCGTTCCACCAGACCATGCCTGACTACGCTTACCGCTACGCCATCCCTGAGAGTCTTTACACCGAGCACAAGATCAGAAAGTACGGCGCGCACGGCACCAGCCACAAGTATGTAGCAGAGGTTGCGGCAAAGTGGCTTAAGAAGGACATCGCCGACACCAACGTCATCACCTGCCACCTCGGCAACGGCGCCTCCGTTACAGCTGTGAAGGGCGGCAAGTGCGTTGACACCTCCATGGGACTTACCCCGCTTGACGGACTCGTCATGGGAACCCGCTGCGGCTCACTTGATCCTTCAGTAGTCTTCTTCATGGGCAAGCTCGGCTACAGCTTCGATGACTGCGAGAAGATCCTCAACAAGCAGTCCGGACTCCTTGCGCTCTACGGCAAGACCTCCGACTGGCGCGGCGTAACCGAGGGCGTTGAGAAGGGCGAAGAGAAGGCCATCCTCGCCTACAAGATGTTCACCTACCGCCTCGCAAGGTTCATCGCCTCCTACTATGTTCCCCTGCAGAGGGTTGACGCGCTGGTCTTCACCGGCGGAATCGGCGAGAACTCCAAGATCATGCGCACCGAGGTCCTGAAGAACCTCGCGTTCCTCGGATATAAGATGAACGAGGAGATGAACGACAAGGCGCGCCTGGGCGGCGAGGGCGTGATCTCCATGCCTGACACTCCTCCGGTATTCGTAATTCCGACGAACGAGGAGCTCGCCATCGCAAGGGCTGCTGCAAAGTTCGCCAAGTAAGGCCTTTTGCCTTAGTCAGAAGAGGGCGGCTGTGTGCCGCCTTTTTTGTCGGAGAAAATCTATGGAACAGTCTGAAGGAAAAAAGAAGGACAGCGGAAAAATCCGCGTTACGGCGGTCTTCGCGAGGCCTGACTCGCAGATCGTGAAGAGCCTCACTCTTGCGGAGGGCGCGACTCTCGGAGAGGCAGTTGAGAAGTCGGATCTGATGTCCTTCGTCTCCAAAGAGGACAGGGACTCGGTGAAGTTCGGCATCTGGGGCAGGGTGAAGGGCTCCTCCGAGATCCTTCATGACGGCGACAGGGTCGAGATCTACCGCCCGATCACCTGCGATCCGAGGTCGGTGAGGAAAGCGCGCTGAGGCGGGCGGAATTCACGGGCACAGAGAGGAGTCATCGCAATGGAAGCTGATCTTAAGGAAGTGGCCGCCTGCCTTGATCGCACCGGGCTGCAGTTCATGGCGACCATCGGGCTCGACGGACGCCCCAAGGTGCGCCCGGTGCAGTTCATGGTCATGGAGGATGGCAGGCTCTGGTTCTGCACCAACTCAGAGAAGTCAATGTACGCCGAGATGCAGAGGAGCCCGTTTGTCGAGCTCTGCGGGAGCCGCCTGCAGGATGACGAGATCAGAACGGTCTGGATCCGCCTGAGCGCCGAGGCTGTCTTTGAGGAGAACAGGAAGGTGAAGGAGCTGATTATGGAGAAGAGCAGCATCGTGCGCGAGCTCTACCATGACAATCCGGATCACCCGCTCCTTAAGGTCTTTTACCTTAAGGGCATCACCGGCTCCATGAACAACCTCGGGCATGTGAGGGGGCTTGAGGAGAGGGATGATTTCGCCCGGCCCGCAAGTTTCCATTTTGACTGAGAGGACAGCCAGGCCGTAAAGGTGAGGAGTGAAGGGGCAGGGCGCACGCCCTGATATCAGCGCCCGGCATTCACTGCATGGCGCTGTGGAGGTGAGAGCCGGCACCACTGAGCCAAAGGAGATGATTTCATTCCCGGATGCCGGCCTGGAGCCTTATTTCTTCTTTTTGGGAGCTGCCTTGCTGGGAGCAGCCTTGGCTGAGGCTTCCTTGCCTGCGTCAGCCTCTGGGCTGTCGCTTTTAGTGCCGGCAGAGGATGCCTCGCAGTCCTCAGGCGAAGGGAGATCCGCGAACTCCTTGTCTCTCTGCTGCTTTGCCTTCATGATGCACTGGCGCCTCTGCTCCTTGATTTCGTCAGTGTCGCCCGAGCTTGAGTCAACGCATTTGCTGACGTTGGCGAAGTAGGTGTCGTTTATCCTTCTCTCGCTGAAGCGTACCTTGTCATTGGCGAGGTCCTTGCACCTCTGGACCCAGAGCTTCTTGCTCTCCTCGGCAGCCGCGGCGTCAGCGGAGTTCTGCTTCTGCTGCTCGCGGAACTTCCTGTTTGCCTCGCGCTCGCTCGGAGTGAAGGTGGTGTCTATGGTGTCGTAGGCCTTCTTTGTCTCGATGTTGGTCGGAGGCAGGCTTGAATAGTGGGTAACGCCATTGTCGTCAGTCCAGCTGTACAGCTGTTCTGCAGATGCGGGAATCACAACGCAGGCCGCGCAGACAGCCGCCGCGGTGAGCCTCAGGATACCATTGAACATATTCTTCTGCCTCATTGTTTATCACCGGAAGTATGCAAAACGCTCTTCGAATTCGGGAATTTTAGCATATAAAAAATCTGCCATTCTGTGCGCTTGGCTTAAAAAGGAAAGGAAAATGATCAGCCTGCCGCAGCCGCGGGGAGGCAGGTTCCGCGTACATGCCTCATTGCCGGGATGCAAGGAAGGCCTCTGTGCCCCGGTTTTTATCTGCATCCGGACCCCGCCAGGCTTCATGGAATGCAGCCCTGAAGCCGCATCCGAAAGACTCTTCACCCGGAACCGGCTTATCCGGCGGAGCGGACGTGCCTGGCCTTACTGGCTGAATTCTGCTCACCCCTACACTTCGGTATGGTTTACAGTATGATGTCTGTTTTCATATTATGCGGCTGTAGCGTTCAGATGCAAGTCTGCTTTTGCGCAGTCATGACGCACAGCAGAAGGCGGCAGAAATGCCTCAGAACTGTGTATCAGTGCATATGCTGACAGCTGAATGCGTTTTCCCAGAACAGAGCCAAGCTTAGCTGACAGGATTTCTGACGCCTGGAAACCGCTTAATCTGTTTTGTCCTTCCTACAGGAGATAAACATGAATTTCAAGAAGTTCGCAATCGGTGCGGGAATCGCTGCTGCAATGGCTTTCGCTTCCTCTGCCTATGCCCAGAACCTGCTCTTCACCAACGGCAGCGCCTCAACCCTCGACGGCCTGTATATTTCTGACTCCGGCTCCGGCAACTGGGAGGAGAACCTCCTGGGCGGACAGAGGCTTGCTCCGGGCGAGCAGATCCAGATCAACATTCAGGGAACCTACGGCAAGTTTGACCTGATGGTTTCGTCCGGCAGCGCGTCCGAGGAGTACTATGAGTATCCGGGCAGCACCACCCAGATCACCATCCATGGCGCAGGCGAGTCTGACTACCAGTAATCCCTGAGCCGTACGGACTGTTAAGCGGAACACCGGATCCCAGAGCGGGAGACGGTGTTTTTAGTGTGCTCGGCATGGGCACTGTCTATAGGGTGAAAGTCCCGAACTCGCCCGCTGGAGGGAAGAGTCAGCGAATCGCAAGGTGGTCGGAGTAATCCGATAGCTGAAAGAAGCGATAGCAAATTTCCG
>JAEEGJ010007312.1_pt1 | contig 31858 bp, 32 predicted proteins | sample 8958761 | NCBI WGS metagenome assembly JAEEGJ01 (sample SAMN16246546, study PRJNA631951) | gut metagenome | biome: gut microbiome; feature: rumen; material: RS-attached | host: Bos | place: Iran: Karaj | collected 2018-10
GGAATCCAACAGGCGAATGTGCGATTGCGTGCGTTCGCCTTCGTTGTCCTTGTAGATGAAGTAATGGTGCTCGGCTTGGCTGGCCACTTGGGGCAGGTGGGTGATGGAGATGAGTTGCAGCGCGTCGCCCATCTGCCGCATGATGCCTCCGATTTTGGCCGCCATTTCGCCCGAAACGCCCGTGTCGATTTCGTCGAAGATAAGGGTGGGGATGTAGTTGTAGCTCGAAACGGCACTCTTGATGGAGAGCATCAATCTTGATAACTCGCCGCCCGAGGCCACACGACGGATGTCGTCGGGGTCAATGCCTTTGTTGGCGGAGAAGAGGAAACGGATTTCATCACTGCCTTTGCTCCCGAAGCTTTCCTGACGCTCCACGCTGACTTGGAATTGGGCAAAGGGCATGGCCAACTGCCGTACCAATACCATGACTTTCTCGCCAAAAGCCACTGCGGCTTGGCAACGTTTGTCGTGTAGGGCTTTGGCAAGGCTGGATAGTTGTTTCTCGCTGGCTTTCAGCTCCTTTTCGGCTTGGGCAATGGCCTCGTCGATGTTCTCGAAGGCATTCACTTTTTCCTTCAGGCTGTCGCGCAAGGTGATGAGCTCCTCAAAACTGCCGACGCGGTGTTTCATCATCAGGCGACTGAGCAGGTCGTAGCGTTCCTGAAGGCTTTGCAGCTGCCCCTCGTCGAATTGGGTCTCGTCTTCCTTGCGGCGCAGGTCGTAGGCGATGTCTTTCAGCTCCACCTTCAGGTTCTCGACGCGCTCGGCTAACTCCTCGGTGTCGGGCAATAGGTGCTTCATCCTTTGCAGCGTCGAGGTCAGCGCGTTGACTTGTCCCAAGATGGCGTTCTCCGAGTCGTCCATCAGCCCGTTGGCGGTAACGAGCAAGGTCTTGATTTCTTCTGCGTTCTCCATCACGCTGAGGGTCTGCTCGATGTCGGCATATTCACCTTCCTTCAGGTCGGCTTTGTCGAGTTCGTCCAACTGGAATTTCAGGTAGTCGTTCTCGGCGGTGTTCTTGGTCGCCATTTCCTTCAGCTCGTTCAGCTTGCGCTTGAGGGTATTGTAGTGGCTGTATTCGGTTTGGTATTCGGCCAATAGCTCGCCGTTTTGCGCGATTTCGTCCAATAGCTTCAGTTGGAAATCGGCATCGGTGAGTAGGAGGGAGTCATGCTGAGAATGGATGTCAACCAGCTGGCTTCCAATTTCTTTCATGGTCTGCAAGGCCACGGGTGTGTCGTTGATGAAAGCGCGGCTTTTCTTCTGTGGGTTGAGTTCGCGGCGGAAGATGCACTCGGTTTCAAAATCGAGGTCGTTTTCCTCGAACAAAGGTTTCAGGTTTTCGTCGTCCAGCTCGAATTGGGCTTCCACCACGCATTTCTTGTCCTTGTCGTAGAGCACACCCGTATCGGCACGGTCGCCCAAGGCAAAACCCAAGGCACCGAGCAGGATGGACTTGCCCGCGCCGGTTTCTCCGGTAATGACATTGAAACCTGTCTCAAAACCGACACTCAGTTCGTCAATCAGGGCGTAATTACTGATGTGCAGTTGCTTGAGCATAGAAGAAGGACTTGTTAGAAGCCTTTATTTTGCAGCATCTCATCGTATCTCGACGATTGTGAGGGGTCGATGGCCTTCATGATGTTGGAGACCTCGGTCCTGACTTTCATGTCGCCTTGCGAGAAGATTTGGATGATTTCGTCGCGTTTGCTTTCGACGATGAGCTGCAGGAAATAGCTCATGGAGTTGCGTTCGTAGACGTTTCTCAGTTGCACGATGGCACCGAGGATGGCTTCGCGGCCTTGCTCTTGTTTTTCCGACATCACGTCAAGTCCCTGACGGTGATAGTCATAGAGGAACTGGCGCAAGGGTTGATAGGCAGCATTGTTGATTTCGCTGATGAGCGCGTAGCGGTTTTGTCTGCCCGTGGAACTCCAGCCGTTGTCTGACGCAGGATCTTGCGGCGCGGTGTTGGCAATGGTCTCGGCGATGGCAAAAAACGGGTCGCCACCGTTGGGTGAGAACGAGTCGAAATCGAGGCCGAGGAACAGGTAGACGTAGAAGCCGATGGTGCTGGTGATGTTGGAGATGTAGGTGTTGGGGTTGAAATCCAAGGTTTGGCCGTCGGTGTATTCAAAAACGAACTTACGGTCGATATAGTTGAACAAAGGAGTGGTGTAGCTCGACTTGTAGACGGGACGGCGCAAGGCCAAATTGATTTCAGCCGAGAAATTGTCATTGTCTCTACTCTTCACATCCACAAGCATCGAGCATTCGATTTTCTCGGCTTGCTTGAAGTTGATTTCCGTGAATTTCGTGTTGTTGATGAAGTCGTAAAGGGAGGTCTGCAGGTTCTGGTAGATGGTTTTGTCGCTGCCTTGCACCTTGTTCGAATTGACGCGGATATCGCATTGCAGCTCTTGCGAATGCAAAGTGTTTGCACTCAGAAGGCATCCGAGGAGGATCAACAGTGTCGTAAAGGTCTTTTTCATGGCGTCTCCCTTCTTTGTCACGGATTAAAAGGCCTCTTGGTTCTCTTTGGCAGGATTGCGGAAATAAATCTGGTCGTTCAGGAATTCGTGAATGGCAATCAAGGTGGGCTTGGGCAGACGTTCGTAGAACTTAGCGATTTCGATTTGCTCCTTGTTTTCAAACACTTCTTCGAGGCTGTCGTTGGTGGCTGAGGCAAATGATTCAATCTTCTCGTTGAGTTCAGCCTTCATCTCCGAGGCAATCTGGTTGGCTCTGATGGAAAGGATGGCGACGGTTTCGTAGATGTTGCCTGTGCCTTTGTAGAACTGATCTTTCTGACGGGTGACCACCGTCGTTTCGGTCTTAATCTTCTTGAAATCCATGGTTATTTTATGTTTTCTAATTTCTTTCTTGCTTTGTTGGCGATGCCTTGTGCGTCTTGCAGGTACTTGCTGTCGGGATAGAGATAGGAAAGCGCGTTGCATTGCTCGACGCAGGATTCGTAACGTTCGCGCTGCTTTTCCTCGATGCTGTTCTCGGCATAGTCATAATAGGTCTTGGCCATGTCGAAGAGAATCTCCTCACGATGTGTGGTGTTGGGGTATTTCTTCAGCATGTTCTCGAAAGAGGTGATGGCTGCGCTGTAGTTCTCCATGCGATAGAAGAGTCGGCAGACGTTGTAGTCCTTCTCCTCCAGTTTGTTGTTGAGGTTGGTCAGGAGTTCGTTGGCGCGACTCAGGCTATCACTTTTTGGGTATTTTTCGATGAAGCCCCTCAGCTGCTTGATGGCGGTGTGGGTGCTGGTTTGGTCTAAGCCTGACTCAGGGGAGAGCTTGTAGCTGCAATAGGCATTCATGAAAGCCGCCTTCTCGGCATCTTTGGAGAAGGGGTAGTTTTGCACAAAACGGTTGTAGTAATATCCGGCAATTTCGTAGTCGTGCTGAAAATAGTAGCATTGTGCAGTCTTGTAGGTGATGGACTCGCCTCTCGGTGTGTTGCGGAACGAGGCCTGCAACAGGTCGAACAGCTGCAAGGCATGGTTGTAATCGCCACGTTCATAGTAGTCTACGGCCACTTCGTATTTCATTTCGTTGTCGGTGCTTTTCACCATACGGTTGAAGTCGTTGCACGAAGTGAAGGCCACGAGGCCAAAAACTGCCAATATCAAAAGTCTATTTTTCATCGGGCTGCAAAATTACTCATTTTTACCTTACTAACGAGCGGATTCTGTTATTATTTTTCGATGACGAGTTTTTCGACGCTACAGTTTTGTGCTCCATTGAGTTGAAGGAAGTAGATGCCTGGTTGCAAGTCGGTTGTGCCGATTTGGGTCTTTCCCTTGAACGTGCCTGAAACTATGCGTTGGCCGAGACAGTCGTAGAGGCTGTAATGCATGTCGTCCTCAGCCTCGATGGTAACACTGTTCTGGCATGGGTTGGGATAGACTTTTGCCTTATCGAGGGAACCCTCGTTTACCGATTCGCCACCGATACAAGTCAGTGCGGCTACCCATCCGGAAAAGTTGACAAATTCATTGGATACGAAAGTGAATGTCAGCGCGCCATCGGGATTGGATGCGGTGATGCTGTCGGGTAGCTCAAAGCCAGAGAATTGGCCGATGAGAGGGGCGTTGGCTGTGAGACCGTCGTAAACGTAAAGCACATCAGTTGTAGGTTGAGTTCTGAAAACCAAGAAGTTTACATGAACTTTCTGGTCGTGGCTTTCAGGAATGACTGTCATCTTGAAACTCTCGTTGTTGCCGTAATGCCCGCAATCGCCGCCCGAAGGAAGGAACAAGGCTTTGCAATCGGAAAGCATCACGTCGCCATCTTGAATGGGCATGGAGTGGTACACATCGATAAGCTCGCTTTTGGTAATGGTGTTGGTTTGTCCGCTGGCATCGGTTATTGTTAATGTGACATCAAACAATCCTGGAGCGTCATAAATCACTGTAGGAATGCGCTCGTTGGAGGTGGCCGGAGTGCCGCCTTCAAATTGCCATTCCCAACTGACAATGCGTAACCCTTTGCTGAGGTCGTTGAACCTGACTGTAGAACCTACTGTAACCAACTCTTTTTCAGCCTCAAAGTCGGCGAATAAAGCTGTGTTGGGCGTAGGTGTCAGCTGGATATCTTGATAAACGGCTTCATTATCGTTGATATTTATGGTAATTGTCTGAGGCTCATAACCGTATGCAGAATAAGTGACGTCGTAGGTTCCGCCTTTGATGGGACGGTGGTAGTCGCCCGCAGGCAGATGCGAGCTGACTTCCGAGCCATGGTGGTCATGTCCCGCAATGAAGACGGTGGCTTCAATCGCCTCGCCTGTTTCGGCATCGGTGATGGTACCGTGTATCCCATTGAGGCACTGCTCCATATAACTCAACATACTGTTGTGGTTGTAGTTCCAATACATGGGCATGGTCGAGGCATTGGGAACATAGTTGTATGAAGTCTCGATGGTCACTTCGCGGCATTGGGCGTAGTAGTTCATGTAGTCTTGACGGCTGCCCGAGATGGTATACCATTGGTAACCATTGATGATGCCGTGGTCAGCATGTTGATGCGCCATGTTCATGTAGTTGGTGTCCCATTCGTGGCATTGGTCGGCGTATTCGTGGCTGACCAATTTCCACCATGCGTCGTCGGCGTGGAGCGAGGGATGGGTGTCCCAAGGGTAATTGACCACCTCTGAACCCGTGTGGAAGTTGGCCGCCATGGTGAACTTGTAGTCTTGCGCAAGGTTCATCAGCCATTGGGTCTCCTTCTGATAGCACCAGTTGTTGTCGGGGTGCGGACCTTTGTCGAAGTCGGGGTAATGGCGGTTGAGGTCAATTTCGTTGGCGTTCTCGCGGCGGGAACCGTAAACCGTTTGGTTGCCACCATGATAGGTGCCGTCAGGGTTGGTGTTGGGGCAGATGAAGATGTCCAAGTTGTTGATTAAGTTCAATATGCGTTCGTCATCGCTGGTGCAAAGTTCGTCGATGAGGCGGAGCATGAGCATGAAGCCAGTCGTCTCGTTGCCGTGCATGGTCGAGGTGTAGAGGAACTTAGGCTTGCCATCGGTCTGCCCATTGTTGATGCGGCAGAACATGAGTTTGCGGCCACTATCCAAAGTGCCAAGTTCAAAATAGGTGCAACGGTCGGGGTGCTCAGCGGCAAATTGTTGCATCATGCTTTCGTAGGCTTCGTAAGTAGGGTAGGCGTCCCATTCGTAGGCTTCGCGATGGCTACCATCCCACATGATGGGCTCTTCAAGCATCGAAGGCGGCGTTTGCAACTGTGGATGATAACCGAGCTCAACAAGCAGGTCATACTGGTTAGGATTGGCGAAGCAAACCACGGTTTTTCCGTCGGTGCCGTCAACGGAGCAAAGCTCGCTGATGGCTTGGATTTCAGAGGGTTGGTTGACCGTGAGGGTGAAGAAATACTCCCCATGGTTGCGCATGAGTTGTTCCAAGTCCTTTTGGCTGTTTTGGGCCAAAAGGTTGCCGCAAACTGCCACGGCGAGAATTAGGATGAATTGCCGCAAATGCCTCATTTTGAGTTTTATTCGATGATGAGTTTTTCGACTTTGCTTCCGCTTTCGTTGCTGAAGCGGAGGAAATACACGCCTTGCAGCAAACCTTGCGCTTCAATTTGGCTCTTGCCTTCGCAAACGCCCGAAAGGACGACTTGTCCAAGGCTGTTGATGAGTTGATAATTGGTCTTGCCTTCAATGGTGAAGTTACCATGGCTTGGATTGGGGTAGACCATCGGATTGAACGAGTTCTCTGCTACCGACAAAGGACTGACAGAGATGGTGATGTCATCGGAGGCCATGTTGCCTTCACTGTCTGTGACCGTGACTTTATAGGTCGATTCTGGAGTGCCCATGGGACGGACGATAGGATTGGCAATCGTGGGGTCGTCTATGGTGCCTTCGTTGATGGGATCGGCAGGCTCCCAAAGGTAGGTGTAGACACCTGTGCCGCCTGTGGCGACAACGTTCAATTGGCAAGGCTCGCCTTCCTCGACGTATTCAGGATCTACGGAGAGTTCCAACTCAATCGGGTCGTAGGTACCAACGCAACGCACTGTAGCTTTCCAACCAAGCTCATTGACGCCGTAGTCGGAAGAGAAGCGGAAAGTCAAAGCACCTTCGCTGTTGGTGGCGGTCACCGTGCCAGGGTTTTCGTTTCCCGTGAAAGAGCCCAATGAAGGTGCCGAAATGGAAGTGCCGTCATAAATGTATAAGAAGTCATAACTGTCTTCCAATACAAACTCTTCGAAAATGGCTTCCAAAATGCCGTCAGGGGTGGCAGGCATGAAGGTCATGGTGTAGTCTTTTCTGTCGTGGTAGTTGCCATTCGGGCCGCCGTCATCATAAAACAGGGCATTGCAGGTGGTGACGGTACCGTTTTGCATGTTGTACATCTCGCTCACGTGAATGTAATTGTGTTTGGTGACGGTCTCCGTCTGGCCTTCTGCGTTGGTGACGGTCAAGGTGACATCGTAGTTGCCTATTTCATTATACGTGATGCCCGAGGGATTCTGCTCATTGGAGGTGGCAGGTTCGCCGCCTTCAAAAGTCCATTCCCAGCTGACGAGGTTGGCACCCCAGGTGTTGTCACTGAAGTTGACGCTGCTGCCGAGGGCGACATCGGTGCTGTTGGCGTTGAAGTCGGGGATGAGGCCTTCGCCGGCTTCCAGTTGGACGTCTTGGATGACCGTCTCGTAGTCAGATAAAGTTATGGTGAAAGTCTGTGGGTAATAACCGTTGCATGCGTAAGTTACATTGTATGTGCCTCCCTTGATGGGACGGTGGTAGTCGCCCGCAGGCAAATGGCTCTCAACAACTGAGAACGAGTCGTCATGGTTGGCAATGGTGATGGTGGCATGAAGAGGCTGGCCATTGGCAGCATCGGTCACGGTACCGTGGATGCCGTAGAGGCATTGGTTCATGAAGGCGAAGATGGAGTTTTTGTTGAGGTTCCAGAAGTTGGGCAACTGGCTTCCGTTGGGCAGCTTGGTGTTCGAGCATTCGATGGTCAGTTCGCGGCATTGGGCATAGCCGTTCATGTAGTCCTGACGGCCTCCGCCAATCATGTACCACTGTGCGCCGTTGATGATGCCGTTGTTGTAGTCGTGCATGTAGTTAGGGTTCACCTCATGGGTGAGGTCGGCGTATTCGTGGCTGATGAGTTGGTACCAAGCATCATCGGCATGGAGGGTATAGGTGTTGTCCCAGGGATAGTTCATCACCTCGGCACCGCCATGGTAGTTGGCACCCATCACAAAGGGGATGTCTTCGGCAAGTTGCATGAACCACAATGTTTCGGTTTGGTATTCTTCTCCGTCAGGGTGTGGGCCGCCATGCGGGTCGGCGTAATTACGGTTCATGTCAACGCCGTTGGCATTGTAGCGGGTGGCGCCGTTCACGTTGTTGTTGCCGCCGTGGTAGGTTCCGTCGGGGTTGGCGTTGGGACCAATGTAAAGGTCGATGTTGTTCATCACGGTCTGCACTTCGGGTTCATCGGGATTCTCAAGCAGGTAGTCGATGAGGCGGAGCATGAGAATCCAACCAGTAGTTTCATCACCATGGATAGTGCTGGTATAGAGGAACTTGGGTTTGCCTTCTCCGCTACCGTTGTTGAGGTGGGCAATCATGATTTTACGTCCTGAAGGCAAGGTGCCAAGGGTAATGATTTCGCACTTGTCGGGGTGGTTGGTCTGGAATTCAAACATCATGTCTTCGTAAGCCGAATAGGTCGGATAGCTGTCCCAGTCGTATTCGGCGCGGTTGCTACCGTCCCACATGGCGACTTTCTCCATCAGCGAGGGAGGCGTTTGAAGTGTCACTTCGTAGCCGAGCTTTTGGAAATTGGCAAATTCCTTATTGTTGGCGTATGCAGTAACCAATTGACCTTCAACACGGTCAACCGAAATGGCATGGGCGATGGCGTTCAGGTCGTCGTTGCCATTCAGATTAAAAGTAAAATAGTACTCATTGCGCTCTTGCATGAGTTGGTTCAGTTCTTGTTGGCCCTTCTGAGCGAAAATGCTGCCACTGATAACGATGGCCAAAATAAACATAAAATAGCGTAAAACCTTCATTTTATTTGTCTTTTAAATATTTCCATTCTTCAATAATGTCAGCTTCAACCTTCTCATTCGCAGTAACCAGAGGAAGGCGCAACACATTCTGACACAAGCCCATGTGGCTCATCAAACACTTGATTCCAGCGGGATTGCCGTCGGCAAAGATGAGTTGGTTCATGCGAAGCATGGCGTAATGCAAACGCAGGGCTTCTTCGTTGCGACCTTCTTTCATGGCATGCATCATGCGGCTGAAGGGCTTTGTGTAGGCGTTGGCCGCAACCGAAATCACACCTTGAGTACCAAGGGCCATCAAAGGTTGTGTGATACCATCGTCGCCCGAAAGCACATCGAAGTCAGCGGGCTTGTCGCGCAGGATTTCCATGATTTGCTGCAAGTTGCCCGAAGCCTCTTTCACGGCGACGATGTTGGGATGCTTGGCCAGTTCCACGCAGGTGGCGGCTTGCAGGTTGACACCCACACGGCCTGGCACGTTGTAGACCACGACGGGCACAGGGCTGGCATCGGCGATGGCCTCGAAATGAGCCTTCATGCCGCGTTGGTTGGGCTTGTTGTAATAAGGTACGACACTCAAAATGCCGTGGATGCCCTCGAAGTTTTGGGCTTTGATGGCTGCAACGACGGCTTGCGTGTTGTTGCCGCCCATGCCGAGCAAAATGGGAAGGCGGCTGTTGTTGGCTTTTAATATTGTGTTGATTACCAGATTCTTTTCTTCTGCGGTTAGGGTAGGAGCCTCAGATGTAGTACCTAATACAACCAAGAAATCCGCGCCATTGTCGATGACATGGTTGACGATTTTTGTCAAGGCTTCTACGTCAACGGAAAAGTCAGCTTTGAAAGGGGTGATTAAGGCAATGCCTGTGCCTTTGAATATGTTTTTTTTCATTGTTTTATTGATTGCAAAGTTAAGGGTCCCTGAGCCCGTCGAAGGGCATGAGCCCCAGAGTTACGTAAAACTATTGTGGTCCCGCCAAAGCCTTTAAATAATTGTGCAGGACATGAATGTTCGAAACAGGGTCGGTGGCACGCGGATTCTCGATGAGCAAGTCATAGATGCTTTGGTTCTTGCTCTTGTGGAAACAAATCCTGAAGTCCGACTTAGGCAAGGTGCAAAGATAGTCGCTGATTTCGGCGTTTTTGCTTGCCATGTTGATGAGTATGTTGCTGAAAGGCAGCTTTCTGATGAACTCATGCTTATCGGGTTTCAGCACGTTCATGAAGCCGAAATCCTTGGGCGTGATTTCACTATAGAGGTCGCTTTGCAGGATGGTGTCCGACATTTGGTTGCAAAGGATGATGAACCCGCATCGACCAATACCGAAAAGGCTTTTTACGCTGCTTTCGATATTCTTATGGATGCTCTTGTCGTTCTCGTCAAGGATGATGAGAACGGAGCTAAGCCTTTGAAGATTAGGCATTTTTGCCGTCGGCTTCTCGTTGAGAAACTGCTCCAAAGCCTTGTTTAGTGCCCTATTTCTGAGGTATGATGAAAAATTCATGCGGCAAATGTAGGGAAATTCTATGAGATAACACGGTTTTTACTCAAAAAACGCTAATTTTGCAGTATTATTTTTGCAGCGGCTTTTTTGCTCCTAAAGAAAACTAAAGATATGATTGTCACTGTTTTAGGAAGTGGAACTTCGCAAGGCGTACCTGTCATTGGCTGCACTTGTCCCGTGTGCCAATCCAAGGACCCGCGCGACAAACGGCTCCGCACTTCCATTTTGATACAGACTGACGAAGTGACGGTGGCTGTCGATGCCGGCCCCGACTTCCGCCAGCAGATGTTGCGCGAAAACGTCACCAAACTCGATGCGGTGATTATCTCGCACGAACATAAGGACCATATTGGCGGTTTGGACGACCTGCGTCCTTATATTTTCATGCAGAAAAAGCCCATGACACTCTATGTGGCCGACACTGCACTGCCTGAAATTAAAAGAGAGTATTCCTACGCCTTTGAGGAGCATCATTATCCCGGTGCACCTACCTACGATATCCACCGTCTCGATGAAACGCCTTTCGATTTTGGCGATTTGCACATCATCCCTATCAAACTGAAGCATTTCACCTTGACTTGCTATGCCTTCCGCATCGGCAATTTTGCCTACGTAACCGACTTGAGCGAGATTTCCGAAGAGGCGATCAATAAGCTGCAAGGCGTTGAATACCTGATTATTGAGGCACTGCAAAAGAAGAAACATTATTCGCATCTTACCTTGGACGAAGCGATTGAGATTTCCCGAAGGGTAGGGGCGAAGAAGACCTGGTTCACACATTGCAGCCACAGCATGGGTCTCGCCGCCGATGTCAACCGCGAGCTCCCCGAAGGCATGATGCTCGCTTACGATGGACTGAAAATTCCAATTCCATAAATAATGAATGCTGAATGCGGAATGCTGAATGCGGAATAGGGCGAAGCCCAGCATCGCATCGCGACATTCAGCATTCATAATTCCTAATTCCGAATTAAAAATGAAAGCAACCTATTCCCAAAGATTAATCAAACTCGCCGACCTCAACCATCACCAAACTTTCTTTGCAGGTCGCTGTTCCGAGTATTTTCTGGAAAGTTCTTATTTCGCTGTGGCGCAGTATGTTGACACGAAAGACACTGTCCTTCTTGTCCTCCATGGCATCGATTTCAAGTTCCCGATTTTCGCGGGCGACATCGTCACTTTCGAGAGCAAAGTCATCTCCGTGGGTCGCAGCACATTGACGGTTTACACAAAAATGTACCGCAGCCGCGAGCCCGAAAAAATCGCTGCCGACGGCTTCGCCACTTTCTCCTATTTGGACGAGAATCACCATTCCAAGCCGCATGGCATCACCATTGAACCTGAAACGGAGGAAGAAAGGTTCTTGCAGCAGCAAGCACTTGAAGTAATGGAAGATTCTAAGAAGCGGGCCAAAGCGATGAATCAACGACTCTAAGCAGGCATGTCATCCCAACGTAGGCTTGCGGGTAAGCGGGGATCTATGCCTGCGGTATTTAAAGCTCTAACTCTTTCGGATAGCAAATAAAATGCTTCACCACAGGCTGAGAGAGCACCGAAATATTCAGTTGGTCGGAAGCCTCGCTGATGTCTTTCATAGTGCCGTCCTTGTACAAGATGTTGATAGCTGGTTTCTTGGGATGATAGGCGTGGTTCGACGAAACGCCCTGCAACAACAGGAAATCCGCCTCCTCCAGCGACCACCCATACATTTTTGCAATCTTGTTCCGAATCTCCTCGATATAATTTGGGTCAAAAGCACTGTCTTGCATTTCGATCCTGAACAAATGTCTGTCCGTCAGTCTCTTGCATAGTTCTGAAAGCACAAGGTCTGAATCGTCGCGCCAGGCTTTCACAGCGGTCATCACGTCGTAGTCGTCCAGCTGGCAGAACTTGTCCAAAACGAAATCGGGATCCTGACCATCGGCGAAAGGCGTTGGGTTTTTCAAAAAGAACGATAGGGCAGGAGTGGCAAACAAGTCGCGTTCTTGGCTGAGCATTTTGGCGCGTTTCAGCACCTTCATCAGCGTGTATTCCGCGCTCAACACGGCCTTGTGCATATACACCTGCCAATACATGATGCGCCGCGCCACCAAAAAGCTCTCCACAGAATAGATGCCCTTCGCCTCGATTGCGAGTTCGTTGCCGACGACTTCCATCATCTCCAACAGTCGCTCCGCGTTCACGCTACCTTCGGCTACGCCAGTGAAAAAACTGTCGCGTTTCAAATAATCGATTCTGTCTACGTCCAATTGGCTGGAAATGAGTTTGGTAAGAAAACCTTTTTCATATTTTCCCTTAAACATTTTAATGGCCATGTCGAGTCTCCCATGATGGATTTCGTTGAATTTCTGCATCACCATCAGCGATAGTTCCTCGTGCGAAACGCCCTGCACGATGCTGTTTTCCAAGGTATGTGAGAACGGTCCGTGACCGCTGTCGTGGAGCAAAATGGCCAATGAAGCGGCTTCAAGTTCCTCGTCAGTAATCTCATACCCCTTGCCTCGTAGCATTTGGATGGCGCGTCGCATGAGGTGCATGGTGCCGAGGCTGTGGGCGAAACGGGTGTGGTTGGCACCTGGATACACCAAGTTGGTCATGCTGACCTGCTTGATGCGGCGAAGCCGTTGGAAATAAGGGTGTTCGATGATGTCGAAATGCAGTTCGTCCGGGATGCTGACGAAGCCATAGATGGGGTCGTTGAAAATTTTCTTTTTGTTGGATGCGCTTGCCATGTACCGCTAATTTTGCCGCAAAGTTAGTGCATTTTTTTTCAAGTCAATAAAACAAAACCCCGATTTTCACGTTTCATATCCATAAACATTTAATCTATGGACAAAACCACAATCCTTTGGGCCGACGACGAGATTGACCTCCTGAAGCCCCATATCATGTTTCTGGAACAAAAAGGCTATGAGGTAGTTACGGCCAACAACGGCTCCGATGCCATCGACAACGTGCGTCAACGCCATTTCGACATTGTCTTCCTTGATGAGCAGATGCCTGGCATTTCGGGCATCGAGGCACTTGAAGTCATCAAGCGCGAATATCCTAACCTCCCCGTGGTGATGATTACCAAAAGCGAGGAGGAACGCATTATGGAAGATGCAATCGGCTCTAATATAGCGGATTACCTTATTAAACCTGTCAACCCGAACCAAATCCTGCTTTCGCTGAAACGCAACCTCGAGAATAAGAAACTCCGCGACGAGAAGTCGACGATGGGTTACCAACAGGAGTTCCGCAAAATCAGCATGGACCTTAACAACAACCTCAACTTCGACGAGTGGGTTGACCTCTATAAGAACTTGGTGCGCTGGGAGTTGGAACTCCAAAAGTCGACCGACGAAGGCATCAAGGGCATCCTCGCTGACCAAAAACAGGAAGCAAACACGCAATTCACCCGTTACATCGAACGAAACTATGTGGACTGGATTCAAGGCAAGTCTGAGAAACCCGTCATGTCTCATACCGTGGTGCGCGACAAGGTGATTCCACGACTTGATGGCAGCGACAAACCATTGTTCCTCATCGTCATCGATAACCTGCGCTACGACCAATGGAAGGCCATCCAGCCGCTGATTGAGACCTATTTCCGCGTGGAGGCCGACGACATCTATTACAGCATCCTGCCAACAACTACGCAATATGCCCGCAATTCTCTCTTTGCCGGATTGATGCCCCTTGAAATCCGTCGCCGCTACCCCAAATGGTGGGTCGACGAGGAAGACGAAGGCACTAAAAACCAATTCGAGGGCGAACTGCTTGGCGAGCAACTGAAGCGTTTCGGCAAGAACATCAAGTATTCTTATAATAAGGTGTTGAACTTGCAGGCGGGCAAGAAACTCTATGAGCAGATGGCCAACCTGATGCCTAACAAGCTGAATGTCATTGTTTACAACTTCGTTGACATGCTATCGCACGCCCGCACGGAGATGGAAATCATCCGCGAGTTGGCCGACGACGAAGAAGCCTACCGCTCGCTGATGTACTCCTGGTTCGAGCATTCCAGCCTCTTCGACATGATGCGCTTCATCGCCGAGAAGGGCTGCGACATGATTATCACTACTGACCATGGCTCCACTTACGTCGAAAAACCCGTGCGCATCCTTGGCGACCGCGAAGTGAACACCAATCTGCGTTACAAGTACGGCAAGAACCTGAAATACAACCCGAAAGAAGTCTTTGAAGTGAAAGACCCCGAGAAGATTTTCCTGCCAAAAGTCAACCTCAGCACGACCTACGTTTTCGCTGGCGAGAGCGATTTCTTTGCTTACCCAAACAACTACAACTATTACGTGAGCTATTACCGCAACACCTTCCAGCACGGCGGCATCTCGATGAGCGAAATGCTGATTCCGGTGACGCATCTCACGGCGAAGTGATGCTGGACAGATTGTCGCTTCGCGTCATTGCGAGGAACGAAGCAAATCGAAGATTCGACGAAGTCAATCCAGATAAAAAACCATATACCTGGATTGCTTCGTCGTTCCTCCTCGCAATGACGTAAACGAACGAAAAAGTGTTATCTTTGCAGCGCAAATTCCAAAGAAATGAATTCCAAAGAGTTTCATATCAACAGCGTGGACCAACTCTCTGAAGTGTCTGAATACCTGCTCTCAATGCGTGATGAAGCCGATATTATAGCATTTTACGGCTCAATGGGTGCAGGCAAGACCACTTTAATTAAAAATCTTTGCCACAAAATGGGTGTCACCGACGAGGTGAACAGCCCGACTTTTGCCATCGTGAATGAATACGTTACGGAAGAAGGCGAATCTGTCTATCACTTTGATTTCTATCGCATTAAGAAATTGGAGGAAGCCTACGACATCGGTTACGAGAACTATTTCGATAGCGGTAACCTTTGTCTCATCGAGTGGCCCGAGATGATTGAACCATTGCTGCCCGAAAAATACATCCGCGTGGATATTCAGCACGGCGACATGGACGATGAGCGAATTATTAAGTGCGAGTTGATTAGCTTGTAAGTGTTTACCGTGTCATCTCCGCCATGATGATGGCACCCGCCACAGCGGCATTCAGCGACTCGGTCGCGCTCCCGCCAACATGCGGAATGGTAATCGGATGCGTGATGCAAGGTAAAACCTCAGCTCTGATGCCATGCGATTCGCTCCCAATGACGATGATGCCTTCAGGCCTTTCCTTTAGCTGAAACAGATTCTTTCCTTCGAGTAGGGCACCATAAACGGCCTTGCCTTCGTCTTGCATCTTGCGAAGGTATGCAGCAAGGTCGGTCGACCAAACTTTCACCCGAAACAATGAGCCCATTGTGGCTTGCACCACCTTGGGATTCCATAACTCCACGCAATCGGAGCTGCACACCACATCGCGTATGCCAAACCATTCGGCTGTGCGGAGGAGCGTGCCCATGTTGCCCGGGTTGGCGATGCCGTCCAATGCCAGCACATAGCGCGATTGCATAAGTATATCACCTTGTTTGGGAATACGCACCACGGCAAGGATGCCTGGCGGCGTGTCGAGTCCGCTTATTTGTTGCATCTGCACCTCGCTGACGGCTTCGGCGGTGGTGAAAGTTGGATAGTCCTTAAGAAATGCCTCAGTGGCATAAAGCCCCATAGTGTCAAAGTCGGAATGGAGCAACTCTTCCGTCATTTTGCGCCCTTCCACAACGAAAAGGCCCAACTCCTTGCGGAACTTTTGCTGCCTGAGCGAGGCGATTTGCTTTATGGTGTTTTTTGTGATCATTTCGCGCAAAAATACAAAAAAACAGGCTGTCTCAATGAAGAGACAGCCCCAAAAATTATGAAAAAGTTTATCCTATTATTCGGCAAAGACATTGAAGTTGATGTCAACTGCAACTTCTTTATGGAGTTTAATCTTGGCGGTGTATTCGCCCACTTCCTTGACAGCGTCTTCGTTGAGGACGATGTGCTTGCGGTCCACATCGATGCCAGTGGCTTCCTTGATGGCGTTGGCAATCATGATGGTGTTGACCGAGCCGAAAATCTTACCCGTGGCAGCAGCCTTGGCGGGAATTTGCAGCTTCAGGCCTTCCAAAGCCTTGGCTTTCTCCATGGCCTCGTCCTTGATTTTTTGTTCCTTGTGAGCCTGTTGGCGCATCTCTTCGGCCAAGATCTTGCGGTTGCGCTCGGTGGCCAGGATGGCGATGCCCTGCGGGATGAGGTAGTTGCGGCCGTAGCCAGGCTTCACGGTGACGATGTCGTTCTTATATCCCAAATTGGTGACGTCTTGTTTCAGAATGATATCCATGTGTTGTCCTCCTTCAAATTATTTCAAACAATCTGCTACGAATGGCATCAGAGCGAGGTGGCGGGCACGTTTGACGGCTTGGGCAACCTTGCGCTGGTATTTCGTTGAAGTGCCGGTGATGCGGCGAGGCAGGATCTTACCCTGCTCGTTGACGAACTTCAGCAAGAAGTCGGCATCTTTGTAGTCGATATACTTGATGCGGTTCTTCTTGAAGCGGCAGTATTTCTTTCTCTTGGTATCGACTGCGATAGGAGTCAGATATTTGATGTCGTTGTTATTGTTCACTTGTGCCATTTTCTTCGTTTTTTAATTGTTCAACATTAGGCTTGGGCTTCAGCGGCAGCTTCGGCTTTCTTGCGTTTCTTCTCGTTGTAGGCAATAGCGTGCTTGTCGAGCTTCACGGTGAGGAAGCGCAAGATGCGCTCGTCACGCTTCAGTTCGGTTTCGACATCGGCGATTACAGTACCTTCGGCCTTGTACTCAATGAGTTGGTAAAAGCCCGTGGACTTCTTTTGGATAGGATAGGCAAGCTTGCGCATGCCCCAGTTCTCTTCATGAACGATCTCTGCACCGCGGTCGGTCAGCTGATCTTCATACTTCTTTACCGCTTCCTTCATCTGTTCGTCAGACAAAACGGGAGTTAAAATGAAAACGGTTTCGTACTGATTCATAATTGAATTAATTGATTATTAAGTAATTAATGTTTAATACTACGATTCTGAAATCGTGGGTGCAAAAGTACGACTTTTTTCTTAATCTACGACACTTTACAAGAAATAATTTTGTCAAGCATAAACTCCGCCGCATGGCCGTCGCCAAATATCTCGGGGAAAACGGTAGGTGGATTGTCCTTGAAGTGTGCCCAAGCTTTCATGATGTGGTCTTCGTCGGCATCGGCGAGGATGGCATTACCAGTCTCCACAATCTCCACCCATTCTGTTTCGGGTCTCAGAATGATGCAAGGCTTCTTGAAGAAATAGGCTTCTTTCTGCACGCCGCCCGAGTCGGTCATGATGAGCTGTGCGTGGCGTTCCAAGGCAATCATCTCCAAAAACGATACAGGCGGGATGAGTTTGATATTCTGACAATTGAAGATATGTTGTTGCAAGTTTTCATCAAGGTTGGTCTTGATGAGTTTGGCTGTCCTTGGATGTAGTGGCAACACGACTTGACATTCTTCCGAGAGCCTAATGATGCTTCTGAAGATGGCACTGAGCCTTTCAGGATAGTCGGTGTTGGTGTCGCGATGGATGGTGGCCAAAATGTATGGTTTGTCTTTCAGCTCCAAACGCTGTATGATGTCGGTCTTTTCTTCGGCGATGGAGGCGAAATTCAGGCTGTTGTCATACATGATGTCGCCACAATGGTACACCTTTGGGTTGTCAATGGTTGGTATAGCGGACCCTGAGCCCTGAGCCCGTCGAAGGGTCGAAGGGTCGCCTTCTTCTATAGAAAACCCTTCCCGTTTCAAGTTTTCCAATCCCGCCTTCGTAGGTGTGAAGAGTAGAGTAGAGCAGTGGTCGCAAACGATGCGGTTAATCTCCTCGGGCATGGCCTTGTTGAAAGAGCGTAGTCCCGCTTCTATATGAACGATAGGCACATGAATCTTGGCAGCGGCCACGGCACCCGCCAAAGTAGAATTAGTGTCACCATAAAGCACGATGAAGTCAGGCTGCTCCTTTATTAATAAGGCCTCGATGCCCTCGGTCATGCGGGCGGTTTGCACGCCGTGCGAGGCAGACCCGACGTGCAGGTTGTAGTCGGGACGCGGGATTTGCAGCTCGTCAAAGAACACCTGCGACATGTTGTCATCGTAGTGCTGTCCCGTGTGGACGATGACTTCCTGTATCTGATTCGCGTAGTGGTTCCTGATGGCGCGACTCAATGCGGCAGCTTTGATGATTTGGGGTCTAGCCCCGATGACGGTGACGATTTTCATGGACATTGGGGCTTTATTAAATCATTTCTCCATGGTCGCGGAAACTGTAGTAGCGTTCATTGCCGATGATGATGTGGTCGGTTACCTGGATGTCCAAGAGTTTGCCGCCTGCGACGAGTTTCTTGGTCAGCAGCCGGTCATCCTCGCTGGGACGTGGGTTGCCCGAAGGATGGTTGTGTCCCAAAACGATGCAGGTGGCATTGAGGCTCAAGGCGTTTTTGAAGATGATTTTCGGGTCGGCGATGACATGGGTGGTGCCGCCGTTGCTGATGCATTCCACTTTCAGGGCGTGGTTGCTTTGGTTGAGGTACATGACCAGGAAATGCTCTTGCCTCAGGTCGTCGATATAAGGGAGAAAACGTTCAAAGGCGTCTTTTGAGTCTTTCACCTCCTCAGGCAATGTGGCTTCTGCGGCGCGACGGCGTTTGCCAAGCTCAAGGGCGGCCATGATGGTGATGGCCTTGGCCTCGCCGATTCCAGAATGCTGTGTCAAATCATCAATGGTGAGGTTGGATAGCGTGATGAGGTTGTTGCCGACGCTGTCGAGGAGTGCGCGAGCCACATCCACTGCCGACATGCCTTCCTTGCCTACGCGTAAAAGTATGGCCAACAATTCAGCATTGCTGAGTGCTGTCTTGCCTTTCGACATCATCTTCTCGCGCGGCTGGTCGTCGGGTGCCCATTCCTTGATGGATTTCTTCTCGGTCATGGTAGGATGGTTTTGTTTCGGGCGGTAAAGATAAGCATTTTGGGGTTACCTCAACCAAAAAAGCCTCTTCCACTGGGTAGAAGAGGCACCAACATGTATGAATAAAACTTCCAATTATGCCAATTTTGCCGTAAACTTCGACAGTTTCGACTTCAGGTTGGCGGCTTTGTTCTTGTGGATGATACCGCGCTTGGCCACCTTGTCGATGATGGAGTACAACTTCGAAAGTTGACCCTCAGCTTCCGACTTGCTGGTCAAAGCTCTGAATTTCTTCACTTCGTTACGCATGTTCTTAGCGTAGTAACGGTTGTGCAAGCGTCTTTTTTCTGTCTGACGGATTCTCTTTAATGCATCTTTGTGATTTGCCATATCTCTTATTCCTTATTGCTTTTATTCCTTTTATTTTGGGCTGCAAAATTACAACTTTTCTATGAATTGCCAACCTATAATTTGAAATTTTTTCTTTAAAAAATGTAAAAAGTTGATTTATAATGCATTGAAAGCCATTTTCTCTTCATTTTCGCGATGGACGATTTCGCCTAGCCTTATATTAATATAGGTGTTCTTTTCCAGGCCTTTTCCGCTGGCAATGATGGGAATGTAGTTTTCTCCATAGCCACGCGCGATGCCTTTGCTGTCAATGCGCTCGATGAGCATTCGTTGTGTTTTGCCCTGCATCATCTCGAAATATTTGGTCTTGTTTTCCATCGAGATCTGTCGCATTATCTCACTGCGCTCCGCTTTTACTTTTTCAGGCACTTGGTCGGGCATGACTGCGGCCTTTGTACCAGTGCGCACCGAGTATTTGAAGGTGTGGATGTGGCTGAAGCCGATTTCTTTCGCGAAGTCACAGCTTTCTTTGAAAGTCTGTTCGGTCTCGCCGGGGAAGCCTACGATGATGTCGGTGGTGAGATTGAAGTCGGGGCGGAAGGCCTTGATGCGCTGACACATGTCACGGAACTGGGCAACTGTGTAGAAGCGATGCATCCGCTTCAAGGTGTCATCGGAACCGCTTTGTAGGCAGATGTGCATGTGGGGAGCAAGTTTCTCATGCTGGAACAGGTTCAGAAAATGGTCACTGAACTGGTCGGGCTCGATGGAGGAGACGCGAACGCGGAAGTCACCGTCGATTTCCAGAATGTTTTCAACCAATTGCTCGAAATTAGTGTCCTCAAATTGGTAACGTCCCATGTTGACGCCAGTCAGCACGATTTCCTTGAAACCATGGCTCACGACTTCGCGCACGTTATTATAAATGTCCTCAGCGGGACGACTCGTCGCTCTTCCGCGCACCATTGGGATGATGCAATAAGAGCAGAAGTTGTTGCAGCCATCGTGGATTTTGATGAGGCTGCGCGTATGGAAAGTGTCGAAAGCGGGTTGGTAGCTGAACAGGTCGCGGTCGTAGCCTTCGGGGTCGCTGTGACCCGTGCGGAAATGCTCGTCGATGATGTCGAACAAAGCCGCCTTGCGCTCGTTGTCGATGACATAGTCGGCTATGCCCGATTGCAGCAATTCCTCTTTCCTGTGGTTGACCATGCAGCCGGTGACGGCAATCAAGGCATCGGGATGGCTGCGCCGTATTTGCCGGATGGCTTGACGGCATTTCTGGTCACTTGTATTGGTGACGGTGCAGGTGTTCACGACAAAGACGTCAATGTCACCGTCATCGTTCCCGATGACGTACCCAGCCGCCTTAAACCGTGAAGCCAAGGCATCAGTCTCATACAGGTTGACGCGGCAACCTAAAGTCTTGAACGCAACTTTCTTCATCGACTCTAAACTAACTCTCCTTCGATCGACAAAGGCGAAGCCGAAGTTACCTTAACATTCACGATTTGCCCAATAAGGCTGGTATCTCTTGAAGCAAATCTGATGACGATTTTACCTTCCGTATGGCCTGCCAGGTAACCGTTTTTGCGGTCTTGCGTCTCCACCAACATCTTGACGGTTTTCCCGACAAGACCTTGGTTGTAGACTAGGCTGTGCTTCATCAGTTCCTCAGTGAGGCGATGGTAACGCTCACGTTTCACTTCCTTCGGCACATCATCGTCCCATTCCGAGGCCACGGCACCTGGACGCACGCTGTATTGCGCGATGAATGCCATGTTGTACTTGAACTCTTCCATGGCCTTGCGCGTGTTCTCAAACTCCTCTTCGGTCTCGTGGGTGAAACCCACGATAATGTCAGTGAAAATGGTTGCTGTCGGCAGTTTCTCGCGGATGGTCTCAATGATATGCCTATAGGTGGCCAAGTCGTGGTGGCGGTTCATGCGTTGCAGCATGTTCTCATCGCCCGACTGGATGGGGATGTGGATCTGCTTGCCGAGGCAGTCATACTGCGCCATTACCTCAATGACGTCGTCTTTCATGTCGCGGGGATGCGGTGCGGTGTAATACACCCAAAACTCCTTGCCGCTTGCTTTTCCATATTCGCCCACGCGTCGTAGCAACTCGGCGAAATCAATCTCTTCGCCTTTTTTGTCGAGGCCGTAAGAGTTGACGTTTTGTCCCAGCAAAGTGATGCTTTTGTAACCTTTTTCGACCAAATCCTTCAGCTCGGCCAGAATCTCTTCCGAGGGGCGCGACACCTCGCGGCCACGGGTGTAAGGCACGGCACAGTAGGTGCAAAACTTGTTGCAGCCGTTCTGAATCGGGATGAAGGCCTCGAAAGAGGAGGTCTGTGTCGGTGTGATGGCCCAGAACTTGTCCATGTTGGCCGACGGATTGATTTTATCGTCTTTGTGGAACAAAGGCACCAAAGGCTTGACCACAGGTTGGTATTCAATCTCTTCTCCAAAGCGCAACGAGGCAGGCGTTACGATGCCGTATTGGCGGATCATATCCGGGAAGTTGGGCAACTCGTTCATGGCGAAGACCAAGTCGAAGAGCTTGAGGAAACGCAGACGGTCGGCGGGCAGGATGCAGCCTGACACGAAAGTGATGACGTTTTGGCGGTTCTTCATGGCGTTCCATTTCTCGATGCGGCCATACACCTTGTCGATGCCTTTCTGTCGCACCGAGCAGGCGATGATACCGAGAATGGTGGCCTCGTCTTCGTTTTCGGTCTGGACAAAGCCCATGCCGTTGAGTACCGTGCGGACGCGCTCCGTGTCGCTCAAGTTCATCTGGCAGCCTAAGGGGAGAAGATAGTATTTCATTCGGTTATCAGTTGATAGTTGGTGTTTGTTCAATCAGGCTGCAAAAATACGCTTTTTTGTTCAGCCGTAAATCAAATGAAAGATGTCACGGATGATTTCATTGTCTGCGGCAAATGTCGGCATCGTTTTAGTGCTGGCTCCATGAAGCAATTGTTCGGCCTGTTTGATGGTCTCGGGCTCAAGACAATCCGAGGCGATTTGGATGTCTTTGATGATGGCATTAGCCTCGTCCACTTGAAGGGCAATCTCTACACCGCCCCAGGCAAAACGGGCTTTTTTGGTGGTCTTGAACTGCTCCCAACGACCGAAAAGGAAATCGTCTGAAGCAATGTGCTCTCTGATGGCTTGCACCTCGCTTTTCTTAATAATGGTGTCGAAGTCAAGCAATTCTGCCTTGCCACCATAAACCTTTTCAAAGGAGGCAATCAGTGGCTGTTTGATGCTCTCGGAAGTCAGTTCTGGCACGGCCTCGCTGAGGTTGATGACGCGCGAGGCTACACTTTTCACCCCGTTTTTCAAGAGTTTGGCCTTGTCGACAATGAGGTAACGTTGCATCATCGTTCCGTCAGTTTTGATGAGGATGGTGCCGTGGTGCAGGTTGTTTTTCTGCCCTTTTGCGAAGGCGTTGCCCGAAAATTTACGCCCATCGTAGGTGAGGTCGTTGCGCCCCGAGATTTCGGTTTGCAAGCCATAGGAGAGGAGCGCATCCTGGATGACGGAGAGTTGTTTCCTAACGTCGTATAGCGATTTGTCCACTATAAATGAGAAGTTGATGTTGCCCAAGTCGTGATACACCGCACCGCCTCCCGTGCCGCGCCGCATGAGGTGACCGCCTTCGTCGAGGAGCAACTTGACATTACACTCCGAATAAGGGTTCTGGTTATAACCGATGACCACCGTTTGCTGGTTTTTCCAGAGATACATGGTGGTAATGCCTTCCTCTTGGTTGTCAGTGAGATACTGTTCGACGGCGCGATTGAGGAAAGGGTCGTATTGTTTGCTGACGACGACTTGAAGTTTGTTCATAGCACGAATAGTTGACAATAAAAAAGCCCGCTGCTTTGGCGGGCTTGGTTGGTAGTCTCTCCGGGATTACCATAGTTAACCCATGATTGGATTTCGTTGGAGCTAATCTCGGTGAAACTTGGTTTGTAATTCATTGATTTATAGTTTATTTATTATCCGTTGCCGTTATTTAGACTTATAATAAATTACCACGAAATAACACATTTTTTGGGGTCGGTTGACACGGCGTTGACACGGATTTTGTATATTTGCAGTGCCTTTTGGAGGGGATGGGCTTCCCCTTTTTGAGGCAACTAACAGATAATTCAACGCAAAATTAAAACTTTTATTTTATGGCTACACTAAAATTCTACCTTTCAAGGTACATCAAGAAAGAAAACGAACGAGGTGAGATTCAGTTGCGCTTCAGCGGCAATAGGGATTTCGTGAAAAGAACAGCCACGGGCCTCTTCATTACTGCGGGAAATTGGGACGCTGAAAAGGGGATGCCGAAGGGCAAGAGAAACAACAAGTATGGCGACGATTGCGAGGAGATTCGTGACAGGCTCAATCAGCTGACGAGTTACTTGCTGCGCTGCTGGGAACAACTTGGCAAAGGTGAACAAACTCCTGATTTGCTGACCAAATGGATGAACGACATCGAATGGATCGAGCAAGAAGAGGAAACCGTCATCAACGGGAACCAGATCACAGTAAAGAGATGGATTCTGGAAACCAAGTCGCATAAGGCCGCTATGGAAGCGGCGAAGAAAAGAGAGCTTACGAAACTCGAAAAGCGCTATTTCCTCGATGCCTTTGATGAGTACATAGAAGAGCAGTTTAATAATGGGGTGATAGGCGATGTCAGAAAAAAGACCTATAAAACTGGATATGGATTATGGGATAGGATGGAAAAATGGCTGGGGAAGCGATATAGACTCAACGAGATCAAGACCGAGGACATCTACACTTTCCGCAGTTTTATCATCAATGAATGTGACCTTTGGAGGACGGACGAGAAGGGAGAGTATAAGCCTAAAAGCCGCTACGATTCACTTTACGATGGATATGCGTATGTCAAACAAAGAGGAGTGGAGAAGAGGAGCTTGAACTATGTGATTAACCAAATCAAGTATGTCAAGGCCTTCTGGAATTGGCTCTTGCGCGTCAAGAGGGTCAGGCTGGAAGACATCTTCCTTACCTATACGATGGACCAGGCTGTTTATGGAACGCCTTTCTTCTTCTCCAATGAGGACAGAACAAAACTCTTTGAGGCAGATTTCAGCAAGCGGCCAGAATTGGCGGTGCAAAGGGACATCTTTGTATTCCAGTCTTTGGTTGGATGTAGAGTGGGGGACCTGCTACGTATGACGAAATCCAATGTCGTGGATGGGAAATGCCTCCAGTATGTCGCTGGCAAGACGAAGAATCATAGCGGACGGGTGGTGACGGTTCCGCTTCATCCTACGGCCAAGATCATCCTTGAACGATATAAGGACACGGAAGGCGATAAGCTGCTGCCTTTCATTTCGAATCAGAATTATAATGATGCCATCAAGGAGATGTTCAAAGCTGTCGAAGACATCGACCACACTGTGACCATCCTGGACCCGGTGACGCGGTTGGAGAAGCAGGTGAAGCTGTCGGAGGTGGCCAGCAGCCACATGGGGCGGCGGAACTTCTGCGGCAACCTATATGATGCAGGCTTCAGGGATGCCGACATCGCATCGATGAGCGGACATGCGGAAGGCAGTAAGGCCATATCGCGATACCGAAAGGTAAGTGAGCAGCAGAAGCAGAAGATGATTGACTCCTTATAATTAATAGAGACGGGGCTGTTGCCGAAGGTAGCAGCCCTGAATGCTAAAAAATGGAAGCCGATGAAATTGGGCTTTCGGCTTCCATAGTAACAGATAACTCCATTTTATGGCTACGGAGTCGGGTGCAAAGATAGGGATTTTCCAGAAAATGCTGGGCGTGGCATATTGTTTTTTTCAGGCAAGGGCAGGACGATGACGGGTCAGGTGCCGAACACTGCGCCGCAAGCCCTCCAATTGTTTTCCCCGCTGGAGCCTGACTGGATGGCAAAGGCTGCGGCTATAAAGCTTCCCCACAGGGGACGAGCCTCCTCCGCAGCCTTTGACAGCCAGGCAGCACACCGAATTTCTAACATTGCCAGAGCGAAAGGGAGAAACGAGAGCGGGGAAACGCAAACCCACTATTAGCCGAGGACGGACAAAGGTTGCGGCCATTTAGCTTCCTAAAAGATGCGAAACCTACCTCCGCAACCTTTGGCCGACTGAGGATGAACATTACACTACGACCGAGCCATAGCGGCTACCTTGAACAATAAAAGACCACCAAAGCCGTTTAATTTTCAACTATTCACTAATGTTTCATCTTAAACTATCAAACAAATGAAAAAAGTATTATTGACTTTAGTCCTTGCCTTTGCAGGAATCCTTTCCGCCAATGCCCAATTATGGTTAGGCGGAAGCATGGCTTTCAACACCAACAAGTATGAGGATACTCGTGGCACTTATTATTTCCTCGGTCCTGAGGTGGGTTACAGCTTCGGCAACTGGTCAGTGGCCACCGCGCTCGGCTACTCATCAGGTATCACTTCGCATATAGGAGGCCAGACAAATAAGTATATTGTTAACGCCTTCTATGTCATGCCTTATGTGCGTTATAATGTGTGTAGCATTGAGAAGTTCAATTTCTTCCTCGATGGAGCCTTCGACTTTATCGGTTGGAGAGACAAATATAACCTCGATGGATTCATCTCCTATGGAAGAGATTTGCAAACGACATGGCAGGCCGGCATCAAGCCAGGCATCGCCTTCCATCCCACAGAGAAATGGGCAGCCGTGTTCCATATCGGGTTCATCGGCTACAGCAAAGGTAGTTTGGGCGGTATTGACCATTTCCCATTCCCCTACGATCCAGGCTTTAGTGTTGATTTCTCAGCATCGACAGCTACATTCGGCTTATACTATAATTTCTGATACTTATTCAGAGAACATGGCAAAAAGAAAGAAGAGGATGAGCTCATCCTCTTCTTTCTTTTTATGTCCCCTTTGTTAGGAGACCTTCACCATCTTGATCACAATTACAATAGCGGTAATGATGACAGCCAGCAACACTATCACCATACCGAGGAGGAACCACATGAAAGCGGGCGGTTTCTTCTTCGCTGGAGGCGCTTCCTCGATGACGACTTGCGAATAGTGCAGCGTGTCGGAGAAGTGGACTGGCTCGGGTTCTGCCTCGTAGGTGACTGTGAGGCTGTCATTAGTGGCCGTTGCCGTGAAAGTGCCCTGCTCCGTCTGGATCTTGACGGCTTGGCCGTCAAGCAGCGGAGCTAAGGGCATCACGGCAGAATCGGACAAGGGTGGCAATTCTATGAAGGTGTCGATGGGATGCGCCTGAACGCTCAGCAGCTCGGGGCATCGCTCGACGATGCGACGGATGCGACGCTGGGCGCGGCGCTTCGCGTCGCAAGCACATAGCACCATCGACACCAACAAAAGGAAGAGGAAACAGCGTGTCTTCATGGCCTTACAGGTTTTCGATCAATTGCTTCAGCTCAGCGTTTTCAAGTGTGAGTTGTGCGACCTGAGCGGACAGCCCGACGATTTCCTTGCGGGCCTCGGTCAGCTCGGAATAGACGCGCTTGTTTTCCTCAACCAGGTTGAAGATAGTTTGCTGCATCTCTCGGATGGTGCGGTTCTGGCGGAGCCGCGTAGCGGCGAGCCAGGAGGCCACACCAGTGACAGGAGCCAGCAACATCGAAATCCATTCAAACGTGGTCATGGCTGTCAGGATTTGTTGATCTTACGACCTGCCTTCTCGGGGCGGGTCTTGATGATGAACGAGCCGAAGCCACGGAGATAGACGTTTTCTCCAGATGCGGCATAAGTGAGGTAGAAGCGGACGGAATCGCCCTCTTCTGCCCAGTTGCCGACAGGAACGGACACACCCATGCTGGGGTCGGTAACGTCGGTGTTGAAGACACCGATTTTGCGCTTGGTGACGTTGTAAGCGACCGCGATGAAGTTGGCCTCGGCAGGCTTGCCGATGGCCTCAGCTGCGGCGGCTTCAGCATAGATGGCCAGTGAGCCATCGATTTCAGAAACGAGGCTTTCCAGCATCGGTGAGTCAATGCGCTCACCGTTGCCGATGCCCTCCATCTGTGCCAGGTCGACGGCTTTCACGTCGTCCACGACGGCAGCGGCAGCGGCCAGCTGGCGCGTGAGCATGTTGCGGCGGGTCATGCCTCGCATGACCATCGGGAAGAGCGACTGCAACTGCTCGTCGGTGAGTTGGCCGACGAGGCCTTGCAGATCCTTGAAATAGGCGCGCTGCTGAAGCTGCGCTGCCGTTTTCGGGTTCTTTACTGACTGGGCAAGCCCACGCATGTAGGCGATGCCGTTCCATGAGGCACCGATGACGGTGCCGACTTTACCTTTGAATCCTCCGAGGATTCCTTGCTTAATTTTTCCCATAGCTTTACTTGTTTTTAGGGGTTAGACATTGAGTTTATTTGCCCGTGCGAGGGTTGCGACGCTGACGGGCAGGACGATTGATGACACCCAAGGTGCCGAAGAAGTGAGGCGCAGTGGTTGCGCCTGTGCTGAGCATGAAGCCGTTGAACTCGCTGGAGCCAATGCCAAAGGCATCGCTTTCAACGCTGAAGGACTGAGAGCCGGATGCGCCGACCGTCACTGTGGAATGGACCAGGAAGATCTTCTTCTGGGTGACGTTGAACACACAGATGGTCGGGTACTCGTCCGCGTGCTGGCTGCGCCAGGCGTTGTCGGCATCCCATGAGATGGTGACAGCGGAGCGCGATGCGACGATGGACACATCAGGCAGGTCAGCCGTCGGCGCATTGCCGAGAGAAATGATGTCGGCCAGGTCGGCATGTTTGCCTTCCTCCGTTTCGATTGGATAGGCTGACAGCTGCTTCGTTAGAAGATTGCGGCGGGACATGCCCTTGACCGAATTGGGGAACAGGAAAGCCAGCTGCTCATCGGAAAGCTGACCGACGAGATCCTGGACTTCTTTGAAGAAGGAGCGCTGCTTCAGCTGCGCCTCCGTCTGCGGGTTCTTGATGGATTGGGCAAGCCCACGCATGTAGGCGATGCCGTTCCATGAGGCACCGATAACGGTACCGACTTTACCTTTGAATCCTCCGAGGATTCCTTGCTTGATTTTTCCCATAGCTTTACTTGTTTTTAGGGGTTAGACATTAGTTGTTTTTCTTAGGTGGGCGGGCGGGTCGTTCGTTCACGCTCAAAGTGGCAAAACCGACGAGCGGAATCTTGCCGCCAGTGCTTAGCATGAAACCGTTGTACTCGTCGGAGCCGACGCCGAAAGCGTCATGGCTGAGGCTGAAGGATTGTACACCAGATGCGCCGACCGTCACTGTGGAATGCACGAGGAAGATTTTCTTCCGAGTGACATTTATCACACAGATGGTCGGGTACTCGTCGCCATGTTGAGTGCGCCAATCGTTTTCGGCATCCCATGCGATGGTGACAGTGGAACGCGAAGCGGTGATGGTGACATCTGGCAGGTCAGCGGTTGGAGCGTTACCCAAAGAAGTGATGCTGGCCAAGTTGACATGCTTGGAGCCTTCGGCGACAAGCGGGTCGGCTGACAGCTGCTTGACCAGAAGGTTACGACGGGACATGCCCTTGGCTGAGTTGGGGAACAGGAAAACCAGTTGCTCGTAGCTCAACTGGCCAACGAGATCCTGGACTTCCCTGAAGAAGTCACGCTGCGCCAATTGGGCAGCGGATTTACGGTCTTTTGTGGATTGCGGAAGGCCACGCATGTAGGCGATGCCGTTCCATGAGGAGCCGATGACGGTTCCCACTTTTCCTTTGAATCCTCCGAGGATTCCTTGCTTGATTTTTCCCATGGTTTTTTACGTTTTTTAAGGTTGGTTTTCTGACGTTTTAGCTTGCGAACTTGGTAGGGACTTGGTAGGGACTTGGTCAGGACCAGAATAGGGCTGTTTTTCGTCCTTTTCATCCTTCTTTTTCTTGGGCGGCTTTTCGGGTCGTTTGGTGACTGACAAGGTGCCAAATCCGACCTTTGAGCGGCCTTGGCTGGTGACAAACATGAAGCCCGAGAATTCGTCGCGCTCTTTCCCATAGGGTTTGAGGCCGACGGCAAAGGATTGTTTGCCGGAGGCTCTCAGCGGTACGCTGGAGCCGATGAGGAAGAGCCGTTGCTGCGTGGCGTTGGCCACCAAGATGACGGGATAATCGTCGGGATGCTGGTCCCGATAGTAGGTCACGGCCTCCCAAGAGATTTGCAGATCATCACGGTTGACAGCGACGGCGACCGCAGGAAGGGCGGTCGTCGGAGCGTTGCCCAAGGTGCTGAGGCTGTTGAGGTCAACGGTCTTGGACTTGCCGACGAAGGCGGCAAGCTCCGCGAGTTGCTTGACGAGTAGGTTGCGCCTGGACATGCCCTTGGGCTTGTTCGGGTAGATGAACTTTAGATCCTCGTTGGAGAGGGACATGGACAGGGTGACAAGCTCCTTGAAATAGCCTTGCTGCATCTTCTGGTTGCCCGATTTGCCGCCTTTCCTTTTAGACTGCGGGAGGCCTTTCATGTAGAAGATGCCATTCCAGTAGGAGCCGACCACGGTGCCGACCTTGCCCCTGAATCCTCCGAGGATGCCTTGCTTGATTTTTCCCATTGCATTACGTTTTTAGTGTTTTCAAAAAAAGCCGCCCGAAGGGACGGCTTTTGACGTATGGCCAAAGATGGTTTAGTCGCGCTTCTTGGGTCTGGCGGGACGCTTGGCGACGCCCATCGTACCAAAGCCCACAAGCGGGATTTTGGAGCCGGAGAGCATCATGTAGCCGCTGAAGGTGTCGCCTTCCTCGCCGTAGGCGGCCAGGCCGACATTGAAGGACACTTCACCAGTGCTGCCGAGGGCAGCGGTGGAGTTGACCAGGAAGACCTTCTTCTTGGTGACGTTGGCCACGAATACCGTCGGGTATTCGTCGGCAGCTTCGGCACGGTTGGCCGTGTCGCCATCCCAAGAGATGGTCAGGTTTTCGCCTGCGGCGGTGATGCTGACTTCAGGCAGTTCAGCCGTCGGGGCGTTGCCGAGGGAGTTGATGTTGCCCAGGTCGACACTCTTGGTGTCGCCATCGACGGCGAACACGGCGGAGAGCTGCTTGACGAGGGCGTTGCGACGGGTCATGCCGCTGGGAGCCGTCGGGAACAGGAAGTTCAGTTGCTCGTTGGTGAACTGGCCAACGATGTCCAGGACTTCCCTGAAGAAGGTGCGCTGGGTGGTTTGTCCAGCGGTCTTCGGGTTCTTTACGGACTGGGCGAGGCCACGCATGTAGCTGATGCCGTTCCACGAGGAACCGATGACAGTCCCTACTTTACCCTTGAATCCTCCGAGGATTCCTTGCTTGATTTTACCCATGATTTGTAAGATTTAGGGGTTAATAAATGAGTGAACTATTGACGCAGGACTTCGGGACGCGAGACGCGGGACGGCCCTTCGACAGGCTCAGGGACCGAAATGGCTTGACGCGAAGCAAAAGCCGTTGTCGGTGGCCGTCGCCGTCATGGGTAGAGAAGCAGATCATAATCTTTATATTGTTTTTCCTCTGCGGCTCAGGTTCCTATTTTGGCAGCGGCAAAGCAAATGTAGTTGAAACGGCAAAGAAGGGGGATTTTCTGATTGTTTTTGATTGATTTTGACGGATTTTGATAGGATTTCTTGCCGTTTTTTTGTAATACTTTTGCAGGGTACCCAAAACAATAGGATTATGAAGAAATTTTTGATTGTGGCGGCTGCCCTCCTTATGCTTTCCTGTGGCTGCCGGAATGGATTGGAAAGCAGACTCCCCCGGCCTTCGGCCACCCCCTCTGAGAGGGGGACAACGAGCCGCGTAGCGACGAGTGTGACAGGATGCCTTTCTGGGCGTGACACCATCGGTGTCGTGTTGAATGTGAGCCGAGTCATCGACGGCGACACTTTTGAGGGTCGGCTGGATAACGGCGGGAACCCTGGCGTTAATCCGTGGGCGATTCAGCTCACAAAGATTGTGGTCCGCATCAGCGGCATCGATGCGCCCGAACGGGGCCAGTATTATGGGGATGTGGCCACACTGCACTTGCAGTGGCTCATTAGTGGGAAGGCTGTCGGCCTGAAGCTGAAGCAAAAGGACTCTTACGGGCGATGGATTGCGACGGTCTATCTGAATGGCGCAGACATCAGCGAGGAGATGCTGAAGGAGGGTTTAGCCTGGCACTATAAGGAGCACGACAGCAATCCCCGCTACGCTCAGCTGGAAGCTGAAGCGAAGCAAGCCGGACTCGGTTTGTGGAGCGATGACCGAGCGGTACCGCCTTGGGAATGGCGACACATGAGCAAATACGAAAGGGATGCGTATAGATGAATCCCCCTGTCCCCCTTTCAAAGGGGGACGAAGGAACGGAACAAACAGAAAGGAGTAATGTCATGGAATTATCAAAACTTTCGTTGGAACGGCTGGAGGGCGTGGATGAACGCCTGAAGGCTGTCGTGATTGAGTGCGCTGCTCGTTGCCCGTACCCGTTTAACGTGTCGGAAGGGCTGCGAACGAAGGAGCAGCAGCGCGAGTATGTGAGGCAGGGCAAGTCACGGACGATGAACAGCAAGCACCTCACAGGGAAAGCGGTTGACCTGTACCCTC
>JAEEGJ010007313.1_pt1 | contig 31858 bp, 20 predicted proteins | sample 8958761 | NCBI WGS metagenome assembly JAEEGJ01 (sample SAMN16246546, study PRJNA631951) | gut metagenome | biome: gut microbiome; feature: rumen; material: RS-attached | host: Bos | place: Iran: Karaj | collected 2018-10
CAGCTGCCCCTGGGGCAGATTGCTTGGTCATACCCTTTCCGAATACCCAGCAGGCCAGAAGGATTCCGAGACCGGGACCCGGGTTAGGATCCACCAGGAAAAGCATGGAGTGGCCCATCTCGGCGGCTTGCTGTATTCCCAGCGGGGTCATTATGCCGTGGTTCACGGCGTTGTTCAGGAATACCACCTTGGCGGGATCGACGATCAAGGAGAGGAGAGGGTTCAACTTATGCCTGAGCATCCAGTTCACACCGGAGCCGAGGGCGTTCGACAACCCTTCCACGACTCCACCGATGAGCAGATATCCCGCGATGGCAAGAAGCATAGCGATTATGCCCAGGGAGAAATTATCGACGAGCATCTCGAAGCCGGCGCCGACCTTGCCTTTGACAAGGTTGTCGAACTTCTTGATACACCAGCCTGCCAAAGGGCCCACGATCATAGCCCCGAGGAACATAGGGGTGTCCGTCCCGATTATCACACCCATCGCGGCCACCGCTCCGGCTACTCCTCCTCTATATCCGCTGACATTCTTTCCCGCGGTAAAAGCTATCAATGTGGGAAGCAGATACTTGAGCATCGGCGCGACCATTTTCGCCAGATGCTCGTTAGGGAGCCACCCACCGGGAATGAACATAGCGGTGATAAGTCCCCACGCGATGAACGCTCCTATATTCGGCATCACCATCGCGCTTAGGCTTCTTCCGAATCTCTGTACAGCCTCTCTCATATGGAAATCACTATCTATACAAAGTTAGGATAAAAAATAGTATAACGGATGGAAATATTTGTAAACATTGTATATCTTTGACTTTTGAAGTGTTGTACTTCTAATTGGATTTTACTTTTACCTTTTTAATCATGAAATTATTTCCCGGCATATTGACAGCATTGATGCTGGCTGTGGCATCCGTTTCCGGCTGTTCCCTCTTTGATATCGATGACGAAGGTGATGAGGGCGGAAGCTCTTCTGCCCAGTCAGGGCTTCTGCCCGGAAAATTCACGGTAGATGACCAGGGGCATCAGATCGGCTTCTCGCAAGGACTTCTTCTCTATTTCTGGAGAGGGGATAACAAAGGTAAGTGGATGTTCGCCGAACACCAGTGGGATGTCTCCGCTACCGACGCAATCGCCCACTATTGCTGGGGTTGCAGCGGCTATCCGCACGGCGCTAACGTTACGGACCCAGACTCCTATTCCGATGGCCATCCTGAAGATTTCTATGCTTATGGCGACCCCAAAGCCAAATTAAGCGATAACACAGGCAAAGCGGACTGGGGATATAATGCGATACTCAACGGCGGCAACAAGGAAGGACTATGGCGCACACCGGAATCTTCGGAACTCGGTTATATCATGTCCAAACGTACTACGGAGTCCGGATTGCGGTACGTGCTGGCAAAGATAGATGGCAAACGAGGTGTGATATTTCTTCCTGACAACTGGAAAGAGTCTGCATACACGTTCAACAACCCGAATTCCAGGGAATATGGAACATATGACAAGAACGTCATCTCCACCAGTGACTGGACAAAAACACTGGAACCTGCAGGGTGTGTCTTCATCGTGGCGGCCGGTCAGTTGAAATCGTGGGTCGAAGATTTTCCGCGTCCTGTAGCCCGTTCGGGGGAGGAGGGTCATTATTGGCTCAATGTGGCACTCCCATCGGATGCTACCGAGTGCAGTTCATACTTCTTTGGTCCGAACGATGTCTCTACCGGATATCAGGTACGCTGGGCCGGATACTCCGTCCGTCTGGTTCGTGACGTGAAATGATTCGGGATTAAGTTTGCTTCCTGGCAATTAGTCGAAGACTTCGGCGAGTTTGTCAGCCAGCGCTACGCCTCGGAGGCCACGGGCTACTACGATGCCTTCAGGGTTGATCAGGAGGTTGTCAGGGATGGAGTTTACAGAGTAAACACCAGCGGCCACACTGTTCCAAGACTTCAGGTCAGAGAGATGGATCCATGGCATCTGCCATTCTATGATAGCCTTTCTCCAGAGATCCTTATCATCGTCAAAGGAAAGCCCTACAATGTCAAAACCTTTGTCGTGGTACTGCTTGTACATAGCTACGACATTGGGCATTTCGGCCTTGCAAGGTCCGCACCATGAGGCCCAGAAGTCGATCAGCACCCACTTCCCCTGGCCTACATACTCGCTCAGCTTATGCATATTGCCATCTGGGTCAGCCTCTTCCAAATCCAGGAATTTCTGGCCGATGATGGCACTCTTGGCATCTTCGGCCTTCAATTCTTCATTCATGGCATTTTCCAGGCCTTCCTTGAGATCCACCACGAATGGATGCTTTGCAAATGGGGCGTCTGAGGAAACAAGTTCGTTGAACTTCTCGTAGCCCAAGACTTCGGGGACATTCTCAATGAAAGCGACAGGTATGAGATTGTCCATATTCTCCTCTATGATGGCCAGTTTGGTATCTGCAAACTGCTGGAACACAGCCTCATACTGCGCGACAAATTCGTCCTTGACGGCATCCTGCTCTTCCTTGGAGAGCGCCAAAAAACCATCGATGAGTTGATTCAACCGTGAATAGGCCTTGGAGTTCCGCTTGTCACATTCCGTCAGTTTGACATTCTGTGCCGATCCGGTGACTGAGCTGTCGGTGAAATTGATTTGCACGGGAACACCATCGTTAATTAGCGGGTAATGCCAGTCGGAACCTTCGACCACTATGTCCAAAAAGGCATCCTTGGTGGCCTTACCCATCATCTCGAAGGTGCCGTCGACAATAACCGAGCTGTCAATGTCGTCAGCTATGATCCGGTCAACCAGATAGACGGTAATCCCATCCTGGGGCGCGTTCATACCTGTAATGTGATACTTCGCATCATTTCCGGAGCACGCCAGCATCCCTGCCGCGGCCATTGAGAGCATAAGCAAAGAATTAGCTTTCATACGCATTGTTATTAAATAGTCTTTTACCCTTCCATACGGGCCAGGATGAGTTGAGCAAAAATAACTATTCTTTCCTGTCCAAGCAAGAAAACGACAGCGAGACAAACAATTCTTGTTTATCTCGCTGTAAATCAGCACTTTGGCCAAGACGTTTCTCAACCTCATGACGGGCAGATTTTGCCACATCGGCACCTTCTTTGGCAACACCGGCATCTTCCGACGAACCTTCCTTTACCAGCCTGTTTTTCAATATCAGACATAGCCTTAGCGTTTTCTACATAGATAACAATATCAGCGCTTATATTACTGGAATTCTATTACGCGAACATCGCGTGCCGGGATGGTGGCGGAGAAGGCCTGAGTGCTGAGGTAGAAGCTGACTGACTGAGGCTCATCCCCGATATTTACGATGAACAGCGCCAGTTTCCCTACCGGCGATTTCCACATGCCAGTATAAAGCAAGGGTATTTCTTTCGTAATCTGCGGGGCCGATTTGCCGTCGCGGGCGGCATAGATCGATACTTTAGAGATGTCGGCCTGCGTTGTGGGGATGGTCATTTCCGGGGTCCTCTCCATGCTGCCGTAGAGCAGATAATCCAGGTACTGCATCCTGGTCCTGGCCAGCAGCAGGGCGAAGTCCACTTCGCGGCTCCGGGCCTGGTTGAGAAATGCGTGGTAGTTGGCGATGGTCGGCTGCATTCCATACACCAGTGCACGTGCCTGCTCCATCCGGAACTGCAGGTTGTAGCGATCCGGGAGGAGGGTTTCGCAGCCATCCGGGCGGTTCCCCACCGGCCATTTTTCGTCGAAAGGCGGATACACCAGCGAGCTGTAGCTGCCGAAGGTGATCGCATAATCGTGATACACGGCCTGGAACAGTGGAATTGTTTCGGCATCCCCGCTTATGTAGCGTTCGCGGCTGACGCCCAGGGTCAGGAAGAGGTCCAGCGACGGAATCCAGTCTTCGCCGGAACCTTCCCCGGCAAGCACCGTCCTGCCGGCCTGGCGACGTATGCGGGAGGACAGGCCGTTGAAGTCTTCGACCCAATAGTTGCCTCCGCCGATGCTGTGCCCGTGCGAAGGGTTGTAGCAGCGCAGGCCGAGGCACGACTCATCCATATAGATGCCGCCGAGGCCATAATACCGCAGCAGCGTATCGGCCATTGCGGCATAGCGGTCCGTCCAGAAAGAGTTGTGCAGGCACATCGCGGCCAGCCTGTGGCCGGTGAACCTGTTGGCAGAATACTGCCGGAAGGACCCGTCCTGCATTATGAGTGCGTAGGGCTTGGCTTCCTCCCATCCCGGCGTCGAGCTTCCCCATTCGAAGGAATTCATGTACACGATGGCATGCACGCCCTTGCCGGAGGTAAATTCGACCGCGTTGCGGAAGGATGCTTCGCCTTCTCTTGGCGGCAGATAATACGGGAAATCTTCGTCGTGCCCGCAGTTGCACCACCAGTGCCACAGCACGCTCACCGGCAGCCCGGATATCTCCTGCAGATGCAGGGCTTCCGTTAGGACGTTCTCCGAGCGCCCGCGGTTCCAGACCCACAGTCCGGTGCCGAGTGCCCAGTCTTCTATCCGGCGTTGCGCCAGCCGGCTTTCCCGGCACCAGCGCTGCTGTACAGCCCATCTGCGGTATATCTTGGCGGCCGTCAGCCAGTCGCCCCGGAACGGACCGGTGATTACCTCGTAGCCCGGATTCCAGAACTTGGATGTATTGCCGAGGGCGGGGTAGTGTGTGAGATAGAAACGGGTCTTTGCCGAATCCAGCTCGATGGTGAAAGTCTTCGCGAAAGAAAGCGAGTCGTTGGATGCAAGGTACAGGCCTTGCCCGCTTTCCCTGTCATAGGAGGCGATCATCTGCATTGACAGAGCACCGGGGGAGTCAGAGCTGAATCGGATTAGAGGTTTTTCAGCGTTGACGCTGCTGCGTGGATCCTTTTCCAAACGGCCCAGCCAGCTGGAAATGGCGAAATCCTCGTTATCCATCTTCTTGAAATCGAGGATGGGATAAAGCACCGAAGATCCGGGTTCCAGACCTGTGACGGAGATGTTCCAGTGGAGCAGGCTGTCCTCTGCCGCCAGGCTGGCCATGGCTTTTATTCTGATGCCGGAAGACGTTTTCCAGCGCAGCTGCAGCCCTTCCGGCTTGTGGCGGCATCCCACGAAGGTCGTTTCTTCTTTTATAATGCTGTCCCTGGCATCCCTTAGCTCCCAAATGGGCACACTGCCATTGAGCATCTCCTCATTGAAAGCCTTATCTGTCATCGACACCGGCCATCCGGTCGCAGCATCGAAGGCGATGCTCATCCGCCCGTTCTCCAGCGAAAGCACATCGCTCCTCCCGCACGATGAAAACAGCAACACCGCGCCCATAACGGCCGCCAGCCATAACTTATTCCAGCAAATGTGCATACATGCAAAGATACAAAAAAAGACAAGGCAATTACTCCCTTGTCTTTTCATTGATTATCAATCATTTGACTAATACTCTTCCTCGTTAAAGACAGTATTTCTGATTGATTATCAAGCTAATAATCAGTTTTAACATCGTTCAGGCAAACAAACTTTGCGTCTTATGGTTTTCGATTACAAGCACTAAATATTCATTGAAGCGTTGGGTATTGTTCTCGTGGAGATGAAGATGGAGAAAGAGAGAAAAGCCAAATAGAACCTTGCAAAGATTTGGAGATGTCTTCAGTTATAAATACATTTGTAAGAAATAAAACTTGACTTCGACAATGGTCATTGAAGACATAAACAGGGGAGTTATTCCCGGAATGACAGTGGCAAAGGCAGCGTTCCTTTCCGAATGCGCCGTGTCGTGTTTATCAAGGCAAGGACATTCAAGTGGTGTACAGATGAAATGCGAAGGGATAGTCAATACACAAGAACCAATATTCTGGACAACGCCATACACTGACCAATTGGCACGTAGCACCAATGACCTACAAGAGGCAACTGAACACGGAGCAGAATGTATATCTGCGCTTTATGCCATCGAAAACACGCCATATACGATTGTGAAGCGATCAAGAAAGAAAACTGGTGTCGACTACTGGCTGGGTAAGAAAGACGACCCACTTTTCCAAGAAGCAGTCAGACTTGAGATTTCCGGCATTTTAAACGGAAAGGACAAAATAAAGACGAGAAAGAAGCAAAAACTACAGCAAACGAATCAATCTGACAGTACCAACTTACCGGCCTATGTTTCAATAGTTGAATTCGGAATCCCTGCAATAGATTTTGACGAGAAATGAGCACCGAACAAATAGAAAGATTACACAATGAGGCAATGAGTTTTGCTGATGATGCAGACTTATTCAAGCATCGCGGTCAACTGAGAGAGGCCCTTGAACTCTTCCGAAAGGCTTTTTCTTTGGAGCGCGAGGCAGCAATGGCTGCTATCGCATCTAACGTTGAAGACCTTTCTTCCAGTGTTCTTGTTAAAAGTGCTGCTTTCTTAGCATATGACGGAGGTCTCATACGTGAAAGCGAACAAATGGTGGGATTGGCGTTATCCAGAAATCTGCCGGAAGAGATTGCTGAAGAAATGCGAGACCTTCTGGAGAATATCCATTTTGCACGTCATTTGAGACTAAACGGAGTAACCTTAAGCGACAACGAGGTTCAGATTGTTGTAGCAGGGCGCGGAGTAGCTCACGGCATGGCTAGGGAAGACGATGTAAACGAACGGATAAGTACATTTAAACAGCTAGCTGTTAGAACAGCTGAAAGGTCTAAAGGTAAGAAATTCCGGATAAGTGGGCAACCTTCGAAGGATATCAGAGATTTGTGCACGTCATATCTTTCCACCTCCAGGGCAGCCAGTTTCGCCGTTACTTTGCGGATAGGTGAGAAGCCTGAGGATTCACTTGAACAGTTCCAAGGAGGTGCAAATGCCCTGATTGAAGATATTGCAAACAATCTTTCTTTGGTTAATAACGGTGAAGTTGAAGAACTGAAGAAAAGAATTAAGGAACAGACATACTTGGAGAACTTTGTTAACTTGGCCAAAGAATTTGCTCCAGATGGCGAGCGAGTAAGTCTGGTGGGATTGACCTTCAGAAAAGATGGGAATGAAGTACCCGTTCAGTTGACAACACCCAAAATGAAGTATCGCGAAGTGGTCTCAACTATTTCCAGCGAAGTCACGAAGGAAAAGAAGAAAGAAGAGCATATTGAACGGGAAACTTTAATAGGAACATTGTATAATGCGGATTCCAAATCTGATTTTGTAAGAATTCAGATTGGAGGTCGGACCATTAAAATTGACGTGCCGGAAGGTCTTACGGAAATAGTAAGAAAATACTTCGACACAGAAGTGGCTCTTCTAACCTCTCACAACAAGATAGATGATTCATACCGGCTTATTTCGGTTGATGTTAAAGACGACGAACCGCAGTTGTTTTAACTATTTTGCCTAAGTCCATAATAAGAAAAAAACGAAGTGACACTGAATTACCCTTGGATATTGCTTTACTGGTAATTGATGTCACTTCGGGGAATAGTCTGTTTCCCCATGTAGCGTTAAATATATTGTTTTCCGAGCAATAGATTTGGGTCGAAGACCTTAAAGACTTGTGCCTGTATTAGTGATTATTACTACATAACTTGGTTCCCTTCGTCTCTCTTGAAGGTGTTATTCTATCTTTGAAACCCAAACTTGCATAAACAATCTATTTCTACATCGCTATTGTGACATATTTACGTTTTTAAAGAAGGAGTGTCGCTCTCTTTATCCATGACTTAAGAATGGGCGGAGATCAATTTCAAGTAAAACTATTATGCGGATAGCATCTTCCACTGGGAGAACCTCTCCCAAATCATACTACAGCAATTGTGTCGACAGTGTTGACACAATCTGGATAGTTGCCGTGACACCATTATTCACGAGGATGATTCAGCCGGATAAAAATAGACAAGTTTATCTGTAAAACACGCTATTTTTGGCGTTTTTCAGCGTTTTTGACGACCATATTAGATGCAAAAATAACAGCGAGACAAACAGATTATTATTGCTTATCTCGCTGTAAATCAGTATGTTAAGAGCAAAAATTTCTCTTAATATTCTTCCTCGTTAAAGAAAAAGTCTTCCTTGGTCGGGTAGTCCGGCCAGATGTCTTCTATCGATTCGTAGATTTCACCGTCTTCTTCAAGCTCGGTCAGGTTCTCTATAACTTCCTCCGGTGCACCGGAACGGTTTGCATAGTCAATGAGTTCTTCTTTTGATGCCGGCCACGGAGCATCGTCCAGGCTGCTGGCTAGTTCAAGAGTCCAATACATATTGCAGTACGATTAAATTGTTGATAATCAATCAAATACAATCAAGGAAGCGAAGCCCGCCCCATATTTTGCGCAAAGATATGCAAAAAATCGTGACAATAATCGTTTTTTGCCTAAATTTGCATGCCGCGTTTGTGGCGAACAACAACTATACCAAAAGATGCCTTACGAAAAGATTGAAAAATACGATGATCAAGTCACCCTGGAGATTTCTGCGAGAGTCCGAGAAATCCTGAGGCTTCTGGGCGAGGATCCCGATAGGGAAGGCCTGCTCAAGACACCGGAAAGGGTGGCCAAGTCATTGCAGTTCCTTACGCAGGGGTACGGGCAGGACGGCGGAAAGATCATCCAGTCTGCCATATTCGATGAAAAATATCAGCAGATGGTCCTGGTCAAGGACATCGAGTTGTATTCGATGTGCGAACACCATATGCTCCCGTTCATCGGCAAGTGCCACGTGGCATATATTCCTGACGGCAAGATCACGGGCCTGAGCAAGATAGCCCGCATCGTTGAAACGTATGCCCGCAGGCTCCAGGTCCAGGAAAGGCTTACCGTCCAGATCAGGGATTGCATCGTCGATGCCCTTCATCCGCTCGGCGTCGCAGTGGTAATCGAGGCCATGCACACCTGCATGTCCCTGCGCGGGGTGCAGAAATCCAACGCCATCACCACCACGTCCGCTTTCTCGGGGATATTCCTGAGCTCCTCCCGCACCAGAAACGAATTCCTGAATCTTATCAAATAACTGATATGTCAAAGAAGATAATACTTACCGGCGACCGCCCTACGGGTCGTCTCCACATAGGCCATTATGTCGGGTCTCTCCGTAACAGGGTTGCCATCCAGAATGCCGGCGATTATGAGAAGATGTTTATCTTCATAGCTGATGCCCAGGCGCTTACGGATAATTTCGACAATCCTGAAAAAGTCCGTCAGAACATCATAGAGGTAGCTTTGGACTATCTCTCCGTCGGACTCGATCCGGACAAGGTGACCTTGTTCATCCAGAGCCAGATACCTGAGCTCACGGAACTTACGTTCTATTATATGAATCTCGTGACCGTGGCCAGGCTCCAGAGGAATCCTACCGTGAAGACTGAGATCCAGATGCGTGGATTCTCCGCCGAAGGTGAGGAGCAGGCGTTCGGAAGCGGGCTCCCCGTCGGGTTCTTCTGTTATCCGATCTCACAGGCCGCGGACATCACCGCGTTCAAGGCGACTGATGTGCCGGTAGGGGAGGACCAGAAACCTATGATAGAGCAGACCGTGGAAATCGTGCGCAGCTTCAACAGGATCTACGGTGAAACCCTCGTCGAACCGAAGGCTGTCCTTCCGTCGAACGAGGCCTGCCTCAGGCTTCCGGGTACTGATGGTAAGGCAAAGATGAGCAAGTCCCTCGGCAACTGCATCTATCTCTCGGAGACCGCCGAAGAGATGCACAAGAAGGTGATGTCGATGTACACGGATCCTCTGCACATCAATGTCAGCGATCCCGGTCATATTGAAGGCAACACCGTATTCACATACCTCGATGCATTCTGCCGGGACGAGCATTTCGGCCTTTTCTGGCCTGAATATGCCAACCTCGATGAACTCAAGGAGCATTACCGCAAGGGCGGACTCGGAGATGTCAAGTGCAAGAAGTTCCTCGAGAAGATCCTGAATGCCGAGCTTGAGCCGGTCAGGGCCCGCAGGAAGGAATTCGAGAAGGATATCCCGGCCGTGTATGACATCCTGAAGAAGGGATCACTTGCAGCGGAGGAAGTTGCCGCCGCTACTTTGGACGATGTCAAGAAAGCGATGAAGATAGACTACTTCAACGACCTCGACCTCATCCGGGAGCAGGCTGCTCGTTTCAACATGTAAGTTCCAGCGTTACGAATAAAAAAAGAGACTTGGGCGATCAAGTCTCTTTTTTTTGTCAGTCTGTGGGATGCTCCTACTCTTCCTTCGGTGCTATTGCGCCCCAGACGACAGCGCTGAGTGCGCCGCCTACCAGAGGAGCGACGATGAATATCCAGAGATCCTTGAGAGCCTGTCCGCCAGCGAATACTGCAGGACCGATCGAACGGGCCGGGTTGACTGATGTTCCGGTCAGGTTGATGCAGACAAGGTGGATAAGGATGAGTGAGAGACCGATTGCGAGGCCGGCGAAATTGCCAGCTCCGACTTTGCCGTCGGTGGTTCCGAGAACCACGAGGACGAAGAGGAATGTGGCCACTACCTCTACGAGGAATGCTCCTCCAGGACCGCCTGCTCCGGCGACACCATTACAGCCGAGACCGGCAGGGTTGGCACCCGGGAAGGCTACGGAAGGTGTCATGACCTTGGCGAAGAGAAGGAGGAGAGCACCGGCTATGAGGGCGCCGATGACCTGACCGATCCAATAGCCGCAGGCATCCTTCCAGCTCATACGTCCGGAGAGCGCTACTCCCAGCGTGATGGCAGGATTGATGTGGCAGCCTGAGATACCACCGATGGCGTATGCCATGGCGATTACGGAGAGACCGAAGGCAGCCGCCGTAGCGAACAAGCCTGCAGTCGTGCCGCAGCCGACGAACATAGCCGTCGCGCAGCCCAGGAATGTCAGAACGAATGTTCCGATGCATTCTGCGATGTACTTTTTCATAATATTGAATAATTAATGATAGGGTTATTTGCCTTATTCCTTCGCTAATTTACGAAATTCTATCGGTTATCCCACGTTTTTTCCTATTTTTACGAAAGAATATAACCGCATAAGCTATATGGATACACACGTTGTGATAATGGCGGGAGGCATCGGCAGCAGGCTGTGGCCTGTAAGCACTCCGCAGAAACCGAAGCAGTTCATAGACCTCCTCGGAATAGGCAAGACCCTCATCCAGATGACTGTTGAAAGGTTCCTTCCTGTATGCAACAAGGAGAATTTCTGGGTAGTCACTTCTGCAAGCTACGTCGGCATCGTAAAGGAACAGCTGCCGGACATCCCTGCCAGCCATATCCTGGCCGAGCCGGAGCCGCGGAATACTGCCCCATGCATCGCCTACGCCTGCTGGAAGATCCATTCGGTGAATCCGGATGCGAATATAGTGGTCACACCGGCGGACGCCCTGGTGATCAACGTTCAGAAATTTGCCGCTGCCATCCGCAAGGCCCTGAATACAACCGATGGCAGCAACCGGATAGTGACGGTGGGCGTAGCACCTACCAGGCCGGATACCGGATATGGCTATATCTGTGCCGAGGAGAAGAATCCGGATGAGGTGGTAAAAGTCCGGGAATTCAAGGAAAAACCCGACAGGCGGACGGCTAAACAGTATCTAAAGGCAGGCAATTATTTCTGGAATGCCGGAATATTCATCTGGAATGCGAAGACCATTATCGCACAGATGAGGGCATATGCTCCTCAGATTGCAGGTATTATGGACCGTATCGCTGCTTCATTCGGGACATGGAAGGAAGAGGAGACCCTCAATGAGCTGTTCCCGACCTGCGAGAAGATATCCATCGACTATGCCGTGATGGAGAAATCTCCTGATATCTATGTCATTGCAAGTGATTTGGGGTGGTCAGACCTGGGTAGTTTCAGCTCCATCAAGGAACATATCCCTATGCCTGAAGACGACCCGCTCCCTGATGGAGGGGCAGCCCAGGCCTTGGAAGGAGACAACAAGGTGATAGGTCGCGACATAAGGGTCTTCGGATGCGAGGGTTGCATCGTCCATGCGGAAGGTACTAGGACGGTCGTCGTGGCCGGCTTGAAGGATTACATCGTGGCCGTCAAGGGCGCGAATGTGCTGGTATGTCCGCTTGAGGACGAACAGAAGGTCAAGGAATATGGAGCGGATCCGGTTTAAGACGGTCGTAATCTCCGATGTCCATATGGGGGCCCGCTTCTCGAAGGTAGGGGAGGCGGCAAGGTTCCTCAACCGCCTTTCCTGCGAACGACTGATCATGGCCGGAGACATCATCGACGGCTGGCAGCTCAAGCAGATTGATGACAAGTGGACCGTCCAGGAGTCTGCCTTCTTCAACGTGATAATGAACATGATGGATCAGGACCAGACCGAAGTGGTCTATGTCACCGGCAACCATGATGACTTCCTGGACTACATCATTCCCTGCCAGCTCTTCAATATATCCTTGGTGAATGAATACCTGATTGAGGATTTCGGGAAACGCTTTGTGGTTATCCACGGGCATGCCTTCGACAGCATCACCGCCCAGTTCAGGTGGATTTCGAAACTTGGGGACCTGGCATACAACGCCCTCCTGAAGTTCAACAACAGATGGAACAAGTCCCGCGAGCGACTGGGCAAGGAGAAGTATTCCTTCTCGAAGGTCCTCAAGCATTCGGTGAAGAAGGCTGTCAATTACATTTCGGGCTTCGAATCGGACCTTGCCGACTTCGCCAGGGCGAAGAAATGCGATGGAATAATCTGCGGTCATATCCACCATCCCGAGGACAAGATGCTTAAACACGGAATACGGTATCTCAACTGCGGGGACTGGGTGGAGTCGCTAACTGCCCTTGCACAGGACTTTGACGGTAACTGGAAGATTTTGAATTACAAGGACTTGGTTGAAGAATAGCATGCGTTACGTGTTTATCATCCAGGGGGAAGGCCGAGGCCACCTGACCCAGGCGATGACCATGGAGCGCCTGCTCCTGGCTGCCGGACACGAGGTTCCCCTGATGCTCGTAGGGAAGAGTCCGGCCCGCAAGCTCCCCGCTTTTTTCAGCGAAGGCGTCAAGGCCGAAGTGCAGCAGTTCGAGAGCGTCAATTTCGTTCCGTCTTCGAACAACCGTAAGCCTGATTATGCCAAGACAGGGTTGTACAACTTCTTCAACCTCTCCGCTTATCTTCCTTCTGTCAGGACCATCGTAAAGCGCCTGAAGGACATCAGGCCTGACGTGGTGGTCAATTTCTACGACCTGATCGGAACCAACGCTTTCCATCTGAGCAGAGTCGATGCCCCGCTGGTGTGCGTGGGTCACCAGTTCCTTTTCACCCACAAGGGCTTCTCTTTCCCCGCCTTCGGCTATGAAGGGCATGTGGCATTGAATATGCTTTCGGAGGCTGTAGCTTTCCGTTCGTCCCGTATGCTTGCCCTGAGTTTCCGGAAGATGCCCGATGAAGGAAAGCTTCACGTTGTACCGCCTCTTCTGCGGTCTGAAGTGCTGGAACTTCATCCGCAACCAGGAGACTATATCCACGGCTACCTGCTCAATGCAGGATTCTCCAAGGATGTCATGGAATGGCACGCCAAGCATCCGGAAATCCCGCTCCACTTCTTCTGGGACCGTGCCGATGAAGCTCCTGTGAAAGTCATCGACGACACCCTTTCGTTCCATTACCTGAACGACCATGAGTTCCTTGAGAAGATGGCCGGATGCCGGGCATATGCTTCCACGGCAGGGTTCGAGTCCATCTGCGAGGCGATGTATCTTGGCAAGCCGCTTCTGATGGTCCCGTCGCACATCGAGCAGAAATGCAACGCTTACGATGCCTGCGAATGCTGGCCTGACAAGACCCGTCCCGCCTGTACTGCCGACAGGTTCGACCTGGACCTTCTCCTGCGCTTCACGGAGAATGGATTCGTTCCGGCATCGGATTTTCCGGATTGGGTGAGATCCGCTTCCTCCATATTCTTGAAAGAACTGACGGAATTCTGACGTAGGAGTAAAATATCTTTGAAAATATTTTGTTTTTTCATCAAAACACCCTACCTTTGCAATCCCGATTCGGAAATATACCGAAACGATTGGAAAGAATCGTTAGCTCAGTTGGTAGAGCACAACACTTTTAATGTTGGGGTCTCGGGTTCGAGCCCCGAACGGTTCACAAAGGAGCTGATTCTTTAAAATGCTTTGTTAGCTCAGTTGGTAGAGCAACTGACTCTTAATCAGTGGGTCTAGGGTTCGAGTCCCTAACAGAGCACGGAAACCCCGGCAGATTCTGCCGGGGTTTTTTCGTATTCCTCCGTCATTTCCTCGTTTTTATCTCGTATTTATTTGGTATATTTGTAAATATGAGACGTTTGCTTGTTGTTTTCCTGTCCTTGCTCCTTCCTCTTGCAGTATCCTCACAGGGGAGATGCCATGGCAATTGCCCATGCATTACCTGCGAGGGGGACAATGTCCGGACGGTGGCCATCCTGGGTGACTCATACTCTACCTTCCAAGGGTATATCCCGGAAGGCAATGCGTACTGGTACTATGTCCCCGGGAAACCTGAACCTGAGCGTACGGATGTCACTGACGTGACACAGACCTGGTGGTGGATACTGACGCACCGCGAGGGATACAAGCTCGGCGTCAACGATTCCTATTCGGGAGCGACGGTTTCCTATACCGGATACGACGGCAAGGATTACTCCGACCGCAGCTTCATCACCAGGATCCCTAATCTGGGGCATCCCGACATTATCCTGATACTGGGCGCTATCAACGACAGCTGGGCCGGGGTCCGGATGGGGGAATACAAGTATACATCGATTGAGAGAGAGGATCTCTATACCTTCAGGCCTGCTTTCTCCAAGTTGCTGCATCTTGCTTTGGAGTTGTATCCGGATGCTGACATCCGGTTCATCCTTTCGGACGGGTTGAGGGAGGAACTGAACGAGTCGGTCCTGGCGATATGCGACCACTACGGCATCCCTTGCATCAGGCTGGAAGGGATTGACAAGCGTATGGGCCATCCTACAGTGAAGGGAATGGCATCCATCGCCGACCAGGTTATCCAACATATTGAAACACAGTAATAAAGACACGATATGAAAGCCAAATCCATCATCTCCATCGCTGCGGCTTTTGCAGCCACGGCCTTGTTGGCGGTCTCCTGCAGCCAGTCGCGCAAACTGCCATGTACGCTCACGGATCCTCTGGATCCTTCAGCTTGGGACTCCTCTGAATGGATATCTGCGGTGGATGCTCCTGTCCTGACCGAAAAGGTCGTCAACGGTGATGAGACCAACTGCCGTTCCGCAGACGGAGCCAGCTGGTTCGTTTCCTCTGTCGTCAATGACAAGAAGGTCAGCTCCGCGAGGTGGATGACTACCGGACTGGGGGTGTATGAGCTTTATATCAACGGGGTTCCGATCGGGGAAGAGGTCCTGAAGCCGGGATTCACACATTACCAGAAGACCAAGATTTCCTTTACTTATGATGTCACCAAGGCTTTGGTCACCAAGGCCGGTGGAAAGAATGAACTGGCTGTCCAAGTGACCCCGGGGTGGTGGGCCGACAAGATCCTCACTCCTGGAGGACATGAAGGTATGGTCGGAAAGAAATGCGCCTTCAGGGGAGTCCTGGAGCTCGTTTATTCCGACGGATCCGTCAAACTCTACGGAACAGACTGCGATAATTGGAAAGCCGGGATCGCCGGTCCTGTGAAACATGCGGCGATATTCGACGGTGAGGAATATGATGCCCGCGAACTTCCGGGATTCGCAACGCCTGAGAAGTTGTCCAAACCGGAAGTCAATACCGAGTTCTCCGGGAATATATTCCCGACCGATGGTGCTGAGATCTATCTCCGCAGGGACCTCGCGATGTCCCCTGTCAAGGCATATTCCTGGAACGGGGTGGAAGGAGAAAGCGAGGAAGAGTTCGGTAAAGTGGTGGTAGTAAAGGAGTTCTCCAAGGGTGAGACAATGAAGGTCAATCCTGGTGAGACTTTGGTCGTGGATTTCGGCCAGAACGCATCTGCAGTGCCGTCCTTCCTGTTCAAGGCGGCGGCCGGTACAGTCCTGACATGCCTGCCTTCCGAGATACTGAACGACGGCAACGGAGCAAGGAGCCGCGGTATGGATGGCCCTGAAGGCAGCTGCCACAGGCTCAACTTGCGCACCCCGGTGAACGGAATGCGTATCTTATATACCTTCGCCGACAGCAAGGATTTCGTTTCTTACTATCCTCACTGCACCTTCTTCGGTTACCGTTATGTTTCCGTAACGGCTGACGGACCTGTCGAGATCAAGTCGATCGAATCCATACCTGTGACTTCCATATCCAAGGAGATGGAGACCGGTCGTATCAAGACCGGGAATGAGCTGATCAACAAGCTCATATCCAATACAATGTGGGGACAGAAGTCCAATTACCTTTCAGTCCCTACCGATTGCCCTCAGCGCAACGAGCGCCTTGGATGGACGGCCGACACGCAGGTTTTCACCGAGACAGGTACGTTCTTCGCCAATACCGACAGGTTCTTCCACAAGTGGATGCGTGACATGAGGGATACCCAGAGCGAGGTCGGAGGATTCCCCGGAGTCGCCCCTATGGCACAGTACGGTGCTACGCCTGACAACATGATGCGTCTGGGATGGGCGGATGCCGGTATCATAGTCCCATGGACCATCTGGAAACAGTTCGGCGACAAGGAACTGGTGGATGAGAACTGGGAAGCCATGGAAAAGTTCATCAACCACATTGCCGACACCAAGTATGACCACGAGACCCTTGGCGAAGAGAACGGCCATTACCAGTGGGCTGACTGGTTGAGCTATGAAGCTCTCGAAAGCAACGGAAGGGGAGGGTTCTCTAAGGATGCTTCCGGAAAGTATCATCCTCTGCCTGAGGCTATTATCTACTGGAGCTACCTTGGGGCTTGCTATTGGGTGATCGATGCAGGGATGATGCGGGACATGGCCGCTTCCACCGGACGTGATGCCACCCGGTACCAGGAAATGGTCGATGAAGCCAAAGCTTACATAAAGGAAAAGTTCCTCAATCCGGACGGTACCTTCAAGCTGGATATCCTCAATACGATGCAGACTCCTGCTCTCTTCGCTCTGAAGAACGGTCTGGTGGAAGGCGAAGCCAGGGAGAGCATGATCGCCCGTCTGCGCGAGAATTTCGCGGCTCACGAGAACTGTCTCCAGACCGGTTTCCTCGGCACATCGATCCTGATGGGAACGCTGACCGACAACGGAATGTCGGATATTGCATACGAACTACTCTTCCAGCGCAAGAACCCGAGTTGGCTGTATTCGATAGACAATGGTGCGACCACGATCTGGGAGCGCTGGAACAGCTATACGATAGAGAACGGAATGGGTCCTAAGGGGATGAACAGCTTCAACCACTACGCGTACGGCTGTGTCTGCCAGTGGATATGGGAGACTGCTGCGGGAATCGCTGCCGATCCGGCCGACCCTGGCTTCAAGCATATCATCATGAAGCCTGTACCGGACAAGCGTCTCGGTTCCCTCGATGCTGAGTATCCTTCCGCTGCCGGACTCATCAAGAGTGCCTGGGAATTCAAGGGGGACAAGTGGGTATGGGAGTTCACCGTTCCGGACGGAGCCTTCGCAACCGTGACCCTCCCGGGAGAAACAGAAAGCAATGACTACAAGAGCGGCTCCTACCGCATCGAAAAGGACCTTTAGGATTTGGAAAGGATAGTATCTGCGATCAACGACGTTGTCTGGAGTCCCGCGCTTGTGGTGCTCCTCGTCGGAGCCGGCCTGTATTTCTCGATCCGGACCCGGTTCGTGCAGCTCAGGCGGATCGGAGTGATGACTCATCTGCTGTTCGGGAAGAAGGATAAGACCAAGGAAAAGAAAGGTGTCTCATCTTTCGAGGCTTTCTGCATCGCTTTGTCCGGACGCGTAGGTACCGGGAATATCGTCGGAGTAGCCACGGCCATCGCCCTGGGAGGCCCAGGGGCTATATTCTGGATGTGGGTCATAGCTTTCCTGGGTGCCTCCACGGCATTCGTGGAGTCTACGCTGGCCCAGCTGTTCAATTTCGAGCACGAAGACGGTTTCCGAGGCGGACCTGCCTGCTATATCGACAAGGGACTGCGTTCGAAGTGGCTGGCGGTGGTGTTCGCTCTTTTCACTATCATAGGCTGCGGGTTGATGCTTACTACCGTCCAAGCAAACGGTATGTCGTCTGCTGCTAGTAATTCCTTGGGCGTCAAGCCATTGGTTTCGGGCTTGTTCCTGGCCTTCCTGATAGGCCTGGTGGTCATTGGCGGTATCAAGAGGATCTCCAAGGTCGCATCGATAGTGACTCCTTTCATGGCAGTCGCCTATATCGTAATCGCCCTCGTGGTCCTCGCCTTCAACTGGCGTGCGATTCCGGGGCTTCTGTCCATGATAGTAACCAATGCCTTTGGAATCAACCCTGTCTGTGGAGGAATCCTCGGTTCCACCATCATGATGGGCGTGAAGCGTGGGTTGTTCTCCAATGAGGCGGGGCAGGGAACCGGAGCCATTCCTTCAGCTTCTGCCGATGTCAAGCATCCTGCGGAGCAGGGCCTTGTCCAGGCTTTCTCCGTGTATGTGGACACCCTCCTGGTGTGTACGGCCACCGCACTGATGATCCTTTCTGCCGGGACATACAATATCCTCGGACCGGATTCATCGATGCTTGTGGCGAATTCTCCCGAACTCGGCGCCAACTACGTGGGCTTCACCCAGGCTGCAATCGATACAGTGCTGGGCGGATTCGGCAGCATATTCATAAGCATCGCCCTGGCATTCTTCGTCTTTACGACGATAATGGCCTATTACTTCTATTCCGAGTCCAGCATCATCTACCTCTGCAGCCTGAACGGCAAATGCTCCCAGCGTACTGAAATGCTCCTGATCAGGGTGCTCCAGGTAGCCCAGTTGACGGCTATCGTGTTCGGCGCGGTTAAGGAGGCCAATCTCGTATGGACCCTGGGTGACATCGGTGTGGGAATAATGGCGTGGGTCAACGTGGTCGCCATCATCCTCCTTTCTCCGAAGGCGATCGGAGCATTGAAAGAATATGAAGGTTCAATAAGTAAGAAGAAATGATAGTCCTTCTCACAGCGTTCGCGCTTATCATAATCGCTTGCCTGTTCCTTAACAAAGTGTCCGGCAAGATCGGGGTTCCGGCCCTGCTGCTTTTCCTACTGCTGGGAATGATCATCCCGGTGTCACGGACCGGATTGGGGGATGATGTCCAGTGGTTTGTCCGGGACCTCTGTACCGTTGCCTTGATATTCATCATGTTCTATGGAGGATTCGGCACCAGGTGGTCCTCAGCCAAGACCGCGGTCAAGGATTCTGCTTTCCTGGCGACATTCGGAGTCGCCATAACGGCGGGAATTGTCGGCTTGTTCTGCCATTTCGCCCTTAAATGGGATTGGGCGGAAAGCTTCCTGATGGGAGCAGTGATCAGTTCCACGGATGCCGCCTCGGTGTTCTCCATCCTCAGGACGAAACGTCTTGGCCTCCGAGGGAATACGGCCCCGCTCATCGAGGTGGAAAGCGGATCCAACGACCCTATGTCTTACATGCTCACTTTCGTGATGATGTCGGTCCTTGCTGGCACGGCAAGAGTTGGGAATGTCGTTTGGACTATTTTCGCCCAGCTTGTTTTCGGTGCCGCCTGCGGACTCCTCATAGGCCTGGGAGCCGTATATGTGCTCCGCCGCGTCAAGTTTCCGAATTCAGGAAACCTTACCCTGTTCATCCTTGCCGTGGCGATGATGTCGTATGCTCTGCCTTCCCTCATTGGAGGAAACGGGTACCTGAGTGCTTACATAGTAGGTATCATACTTGGTAACAATGACTTCCCAGACCGGAAACCGATGATCAACTTTTTCGACGGAGTCACCGGCCTGATGCAGATAATCATTTTCTTCATGCTCGGTCTGCTCGCCCATCCTGCGACTTTGCTGAAAGCTATAGTCCCAGCCGTCCTCATATTCATTTTCCTTACTCTGGTGGCACGACCGGTCGCTGTCGGGAGCATCCTCGGGCCTGCAGGCAAGTTCCGCAAGTATTCCCTCAAACAGACTGCCTTGGTTTCCTTCGTTGGCCTGAGAGGAGCGGCTTCCATCGTATTCGCCATAATGGTCATCACGGGAGCCGTGCTTCCGAACAAGGATATATTCAGCATAGTTTTCTGCATAGTGGTCATTTCCATCTTGCTCCAGGGCTCCCTGATCCCGTTTGTCGCAGAAAAGCTGGACATGATCGACGCGGACAGCGATGTCATGAAGACCTTCAGTGACTACAATGAAAACGCCGAGCTGCATTTCGGGCATATTGTAATCAATGATAAGAGCGCCTGGAATAATTTGACCGTAAAGGAAATGGCACTTCCACCCGGCTTCCTTCTCGCGATGATCGTCAGGGATGGTAAAGAGATAATCCCGGACGGGCAGACAGTCATCCGCTCCGGAGATGAAATAGTCTTCTGTGCGAGGTCCTACCAGGCCAAGAACGATATGATTCTCTATGAGCACCCTATCCCTGCCGACACCAAGTGGGCGGGACATATCCTAAGGGAGTATCCGAGGAAGGAAGATTCAATCGTCCTGATGATCAGGCGCGGAGACGAAGCGATTGTTCCTAAGGGCCATACCATCCTCCAAGGCGGGGATGTGCTGGTCATCATGCGAAGGCAGCAGAATCAATCATGAGACTGACGGTTTCCATCCTTTTAGCCATCCTCACCCTTTTTGGAGGCAAAGGAATATACCACAAAGGTTGGATAGATTTCAACAAGAACGGCTTGAAGGATGTTTACGAGGATCCTTCAGCTCCGATTGAAGACAGGGTCGAGGACCTTCTGAGGCAGATGACCCTGGAGGAAAAGAGCTGCCAGCTGGCTACCCTGTACGGCTGCGGCCGTGTCCTGCCTGATCCGTTGCCGGTAGAAGGCTGGAAGCAGGAGGTCTGGTCCCAGGGTATCGCAAATATCGATGAGCAGCTGAACGGAGTCGGTAAGGCATACAGGGAACACTACGACTTGATATATCCATTCCCCAACCATGTCAAGGCCCTCCACGAAACCCAGAGATGGTTCGTGGAGCAGACCAGGCTCGGCATTCCCGTGGAGTTCTCGAACGAGGGCATACACGGACTGAACCATACCAATGCAACTCCTCTCCCGGCTCCGATCGCCATAGGAAGCACCTGGAACCGGGACCTGGTCCTCGAAGCCGGGCGGATCGCAGGGTATGAAGCCCGTCTGCTTGGCTACCACAGCGTATATGCTCCTATCCTGGATGTCGCCCGCGACCAGCGCTGGGGCAGGGTAGTGGAATGCTACGGGGAGGACCCCTTCCTCGTATCCGAACTCGGCGTGCGGATGGTTGAAGGAATACAGAGCCAGGGCGTGGCTTCGTGCCTGAAGCATTACGTGGCCTACGGAGTGCCCAAGGGAGGCAGGGATGCTGACTGCAGGACGGATCCACACATCACGCCGCGGGAACTCCACGAGATATTCCTGTATCCTTTCCGCCGTGTCATCGAAGAGGCACATCCGATGGAAGTTATGGCCAGCTACAACGATTGGAACGGAGAGCCTGTCATCGCATCCCGGTATTTCCTGACGGAATTGCTGAGGAAGGAGTTCGGATTCGATGGCTATGTGGTCAGCGACAGCGAAGCGGTCGAGTTCGTGCAGACAAAGCATCAGGTGGCCGCCGACTATGACGAAGCCGTGCGCCAGGTGATCGAGGCCGGGTTGAATGTCCGGACAAACTTCACGATGCCGGCGGTATTCATCGATGCCGTGAGGCGTCTTGTGCATGAGGGCCGTCTGTCGGAGGAAGTCGTGGATGAAAGGGTCCGTGAAGTGCTTAGGGTCAAATTCCGGCTCGGACTCTTCGACAATCCATATTCCGGCGATGGCAAGATGGCCGATTCGCAGGTCGGGGCAGGCAGGAACGAGCTGTTCGTCAAGGAGATGGGAAGGCAGTCAGTGGTATTGCTTAAGAACGAAGGTGGTTTGCTTCCGCTGGATAAAACATCTCTCAGGAAGATCCTGGTCACCGGTCCGATGGCTGAGGAAACCGGTTACATGACGAGCAGGTACGGCCCGAACGGACTGCATTGCACAAGCATGCTCGAGGGCATACGCAACTATCTCGAGGGTTCTCCGGTCGTGGTTGATTATTCCAAAGGCTGCGAGGTAAAGGATTCCCGCTGGCCTCGGAGCGAAATCGTCCCATACCCCATCGATGACACCGAATCAGGAATGATCGGAGAGGCAGTGGCTAAGGCCGCGGATGCCGATGTCATCGTTGCCGTTATGGGTGAGGACACTGATTGTGTCGGAGAGAGCCATTCCAGGACTTCTCTGGATCTGCCTGGCCGGCAGAGGACGCTGCTCATGGCACTCAAGGAGACAGGGAAGCCTGTTGTCCTGGTGCTTGTCAACGGACGGCCTCTCACCGTGAACTGGGAAGATGAGAATCTGCCATCCATCCTGGAAATGTGGTTCCCTAACTGTGAAGGCGGCAATATCCTGGCGGAAACCCTGTTCGGAGAGAACAACCCGAGCGGAAAGATTACAGTGACCTTCCCCAAGTCAATCGGCCAGATTGAATATAATTTCCCATACAAGAAGGGCTCTCACGGCGGCCAGAGGCGCAGCGGTGATCCTAACGGCACCGGAATATCCCGCGTCATCGGACCGCTCTATCCGTTCGGCCACGGCCTGAGCTATACGACGTTCGCATATTCAGACCTGTCTGTCTCGGCTTCAGACGGGAAAGGCATGACAGTCACGGCTACTGTCACCAATACCGGCAAGCGTGCAGGTGGGGAAGTGGTCCAACTGTATGTCCGTGACAAGGTCAGTTCGGTGGTGACCTACGATTCCGTGCTGAGGGGTTTTGAAAAGGTATTCCTGGAACCGGGAGAATCAGAAAAGGTTTCCTTCACGCTTACCCTGGATGACCTGTCCCTGGTAGGAAAGGATTTGGAAAGGGTGTTCGAGCCAGGGGAATTCGACATCATGATCGGATCAAGCTCGAATGACATCCGTCTCTCAATGACGGTCGGTCTTCAATAGGATCCTTCCGGCATACGGATTGAATTCGACGAAGGTCTTGTCTCCGATCCGCTTCACTTTCAAGACCTTCCCGGCCTGTCTGGCTTTCCGTAGACAGAGAGGGGTCTCCAGTGTGAGGGTGGAATGGAATATGTCCTGGTCCAGCGTGCATACGGGGTCTATCAAGACTCGGCGCCCTTTAACCTTGACGTCCAGCCTGATGTCGTCCCGCTCCTTGATATATGAGGTCACTTCCGCGAACGGGGCTATCCAGAGGCTTTTTTCGCGGGACTTTATCAGGTCGAGATAACCCATGTAGGCCTCGAGGCTGGTGAAATGGTCATATCCGTTCACGATACCGTGGGTCATGGTGACCATCCAGCCGCCTTTGGCTATGGTTTCTTCCAGTTTCCCGGTGAATCCTTCCATGGTACTCCTTCCTCCCAATACGGTCTGCTTTGTCCTCGAGCCGGCTTTCCCGGCTTCTGCCAGCGTCTTGATCCTGGCGTTGGCTGCATTGAATGGATATGCGAAGGAGAGCGGCTTGACTCCTGTCCTTGCGAGGATGAGGCTGTCGCAGTCTTTCACTTCCCGCACGGCTTCCTCGTAAGGGATTTCGACCAGGTTCCTGTGGGTCATGGTATGCGAGCCGATCTCGTGGCCGCGGCCGGCAAGTTCGCGTATCACATCCCATGTGAATGCTTTCCCTTCTTCAGGGATGAAGCTGCCGATGATATAGAACGTCCCTCTCCAGCCTCTTTCTTCGAGTTGTGGGATCGCGAGGGTAAGCTGGTCCGAGGCTCCGTCGTCGAAAGTGAATGACAGCGCGGCTTCCTTGCCGTCCTTGTAAGTGGCTACCTTGAACTGGGCGGGGCAGTGTATGGAAACGAGCAGCATGGCTGCCAGCAGGACGATTCTTCTCATGTCGTGGGTTACTTGTCTAAACAAAACAAGCCGTTGGAAATCAACGGCTTTGATGATTTGGTAGGGACGGTCGGGCTCGAACCGACGACCTCTGCAATGTGACTGCAGCGCTCTAAACCAGCTGGGCTACGCCCCTATCATATCGGACCGCAAATATACGTCAATAATTCGAAATACGAAACAAATCGGTCATTATTTATCCCATCATCCCCGACCTGATCGGGGATCTCCCCTGGTTGTCATGCCCGGCCTGACCGGGCACCCCGTCATCCCCGACCTGTTCGGGGATCTCCGTCGGCCCCTGCAGGGCACGGCGAAGTCCATCCTCGCTTCGCTGCGGCTGAGTATCGCCTTAGCCTCAGGGGACCTCCGGGCGACCATAAACCGGACATAGCCGCCGCACCGTCATAACCGGCCCGACCGGCAATCCCATGAGCCCCGCCAAATTGCTGCACGGTCACCTGCCTCCTAAGTTACTCCAGGGCAGGTCAGTGTGCCGCTAGGGCTCATTTCGGCACCTGCTGGTCATCGACCCCTCTCCCATGCCCCTGCAGGGCCCCTGTACGTGCAGCAGTTTGGCGAAAGGGAGATAGTATCAAAGACAATAATTCATATATTGATTACTAGTTTTTTAGAGTGTGAATCAAGACCGATAGTAATCGACTCTTCTTTCTTTGCATTCAGTTGAGATTTTGTTGTTCTAACATATGCTTTGTGAGTTTTCTATTGGGATTCCGTTCTTAAAGCATAAATATCTAAATATATCCAACTCCGTTGAGGAACACTTTTCCTCCAGTACTATTTCTTTAATAACGTTGTAGCCCTCCCTTCATCATCTTTTGATTAAAACAATATTTCCATTCTTGTCCATCCCCACTTCTTTCACAGAATCATCGACAAAGACGGGAGGCTGATGATTATCCTCTCTAGCTATAGACCGTGTACTTGTCGCTGAAGCCTTCCATGGACCTAATACTTCCGCTGCGACCATTCGACCATGTTCATCTGCTTTTGCAAACTCTTCGTAATCATATACCCATTCCTCTCCTTCGGAATACTTCATTATCATCTTATATATTTGCTCTCTGCTTGGTGCATTAAATGATCTTCCCGTATCAATATAGTGAGTACGCATGATGCTATTCTCCGTGGAACGGAATATCCCCTTCGCATAGAGGTAGCCCCCTTCGAATACTCCTAAACCTTCATATTGATACCTGGGATCCTTTAGTAAGCGTGACCAACGGACTTCCTCAGGATTACTACGCCAATCAATATTTGCCCCAAATCCATAGTTCCTATACTCGTTATCAAGAGTATTGTACTCAGTAAATTCATCTTTGCCTTCTACATATTCGTCCATAAGGAGCCCGAATGCATGTCCGCCCAATTCATGATTAATAACATTCTGAATCGGATCCAATATAAAGCAGCAGGCACTGCCATTATAATTTAATGCGCAAAAACTCCTACCTATTGTCTCAGTAGTATTGAATAGTACTGCAATCTTTCGGGGTTGCTTATTTGGATTAGGAATAGCAGTCGCATAATTATAGCAATGCGATGTCCGGAAATAAAGTATGCCATTCTCTTCATATGTAAGTCTCCTTACATATCCTTCATCACCAAATAAATCATTCTCAGAGATAACTTTGACTGCATAAACATTGAAACGATTCCGGAAAGTAGTATATGGTTCATAAGCAAAAAACTGCTCCATTGCTTTTTTCATTTCTTGTTCATACTTGCCGTTCGTAGCCATATCTTTATCCAAGAATCCATCCCCCATAAGGATAATGTTTATCCCTAATCCAACAGATGCCTTTTGAAGTTCGATGACTTCTCCGTCGTGAGAATAGTCTGTCGAAGAATAGATTACTGGAGAATCACTTCCATCTATCCTCATCCTCAATGAATACTGCCTCCAATAATTGGCATGGGTATATGCTTCTTCACTTCCAGAAGGGATATATATTGGGCATAGGCTAGTATTGTGAAACATCTTTGAGCCGCCAGTTGGGGGATTAATAGGTTTAACATCTATTCTGGTTAATGCATCACAATTATAAAAAGCAGAACCACCAATTCTAGAAACACTTTCGGGTATGGTGATTGATGAAAGACTACTACATGAGTAAAAAGCCTGTTCCTCTATTCTCATCAAGCCTTCTGAAAGGACGACTGAGGTCAACATCTCACAATTCTTGAATGCCCCCTTCCCCAGTAGTTGAACGCTCGTGGGAATAGTGATAGAAGCTAGATTCGTACAGCCACTAAAAGAATAATCTCCTATGCTAGTTACATTATCCGGGATTATGATGGAAGAAAGGCTATTACAACCAATAAAGACTTCATCTGCAATACTATTAATACTTGAAGGCAGAGAAATAGACTCCAACAATTTACAGCCAGAGAAAGCCCGTTTTCCAATGATCGATACATTATTTGGAATAGAGATGTCAAAGAGATTATAGCAGCCACTAAAAGAGCCTTCTCCAATCGAATTTACGGACTCTGGGATGACAACTGAAGAAAGGCTCGAGCAGCCATAAAAACAATATGCGCCTATACTCGTAACAGACTCCGGGATCTCAATTGAGGAAAGGCTCGAGCATCCATAAAAACAATACGATCCCAGAGAGGTAACACTATCTCTTATTCGTATGTCTTTAAGCCCAGTGCAACCTCTAAAGGCATACTCCCTTATCCATATCACAGTTTGAGGTATTGTAACGGTAGTAAGATTCGAACAATTCTCAAAGCCTTTCGGAGCAATATCTGTCACATCTCCATCAAAGGTTAAGATTCCTAAGCCATCTATGTAATAATTGGATACAAGTTTAGCCCCAAAACCATTTTTAGGTGTTATAGTGGTAGAGTCCGATGTCGTATAGTAAATCACATTATTCGGCTGGGTCCCTTCCATTTTCACCTCGAAAGGAGCCATGTTCAAGAGATTGTTCCGGGTTATCGTAACAGGGCTTGAGGCCGTCTTTGTGAAAGCCTGTCCGTCTTTTCTCTTTACTATTATCGTAAATCCTTTACTAAACGATACCGGTGGCAGGACAAACCAAAAGTCAGTGCAGTTCTCAGTGGAGGATCCCAAAAGGACTGAATTCTTGCTGTTGAGAATAACTTCTGTTTCTGCATCACTTGCCATCTCCACGGAAGGCGTTCCATCTAACGGCATAGTAACATACGCCTTGCCGGAGAGTTTCTCATTGTTGTTCCCTTTTAGAATTATCGTGGATATTGATACCCCTTCTCCATACATCCGGAGTTTCAGATAACCTCCAACATTCTTGAACTGAAGGTAATTGTCGGTAGAAACCGAAACCATGGTGTTTGTGCCCGTTCCGAAAGTCTTCTCTGAATATGTCTGCTCCTTAGGCAGGTTGACCGTAAGAACTCCACTCTCAGATATTTGAGTATCTTCCTGATATGGGTAAACTGAAACTATGTTATTAATTGGTTTCCCTGTGACAAACTCGGCGACATCGACTTTATTGAAACCTCCGGCGTTATCTCCGGTATTACCCAAGAACTTGTAAGGCTGGTTATAGGTGTTCTTGTTAAAGATGGACACCTGATCTTCAGCATTCCAAAGGACATTGAGATCCTCGTCGACAAAGACCCTGGTTGACGAACCTTCTATCGAAGCATAGAACTCTGGCTTTTCGGTATTCTTAGGTGTAGTAACCTCAGTCTCTTGTATGGAGCAAGAAACTAGTAATGCGTAAAAAGACCAGACAATAAGACTGTGATATTTCATGATAATACTTAATTCGAAAGCTGCTTATTTGACTTACCCATTATTACCTTACGAGAATAACATTTCCGTCCTTATCGAATCCCACTTCTTTCACAGATTGATCGACTAATACTGGGGGATGGTGATTATTCTCTTGAGCCATAGACCGAGTATCTCTTCTAGGAGACTTCCAAGGCCCTAGTCCTTCAGCTGCCTCCATCCTGCCGCGCTCATCTGCCTTAACAAACTCCTCATAGTCATACTCCCAACCATCACCTTCGGAATACTTCATAATCATTTTGTATATCTGTTCTCGGCTTGGTGCATTGAACGGGGTATCATTGTAACGCATCATACTGTTTTCCGTTGCACGATATACTCCGTGGGCATATAGATAGCCTCCCTCGTAAACTCCCAATCCTTCATATCCGTAGCGAGGGTCTTTTAGAAAACGAGACCAACGTACCTCGTTCGGATTGCTTCGCCAGTCTACATTAGCACCATATCCATATCGATTGTACTTGTCATCTAATGAAGACTGTTCAGAATAATATCCAGCCTTTTCTACATATTCATCTGTAAGAAACGCAAAACCGTGCCCGCCAAGTTCATGGTTGATAATATTCTCATTTAATCCTAATACAAAGGCACAACAGTGCCCTTCTAAGAGGTCCATTGTGCAAAAACTTCTACTTATAGTAACATCAGAATTAAATACAACCCCAATTTTTAATGGTTGATTATAGGGATTGGGAACTATACTAGCATAATCGAAACATTTTGCTCTACGAAAAGAGATTGTATCTCCATGTTCATATGATAGGGCCCTATTTGAATTCTCATTAAAGTAAATGTCATTTCCCGATACTATTTTTACAGCATAGATGTTAAAGCGGTTACGTAAAGAATAATATGGCTCATATGAAAAAAACTGTTCCATCGCTTCCCGCATCTTATTTTCATACTTGCCGCCTGGAGTCATATCTTTATCCAAAAAACCGTCTCCCATGAGTATAATGTTAATACCTCGGCCTACAGAGGCCTGTTGTAATTGAACAACTTCTCCATCTTGGGAATAATCTGAAGAGCAATAAGCTATTGGAGAGTTACTACCTTCAATCCTCATTCTTAGAGCATAATGCTTCCAATAGTCAGCATTAAGATAAGCATCCTCACTTCCTGAAGGAATATAAATTGGACAAAACCCCGTATTACTGAACATGTCTATAGCTCCTTCAGGTGGATTAATTGCTCTGACATCTATTCTTGTAAGGGAAGAGCAATCCATAAAAGCTTTTTTACCAATGCTAGTGACTCCTTCTGGAATAATAATGCTAGTGAGATTGGAACAATTACTAAAAGCTTCTTGATCAATGCTAGTGACTCCTTCTGGAATAATAATGCTAGTGAGATTGGAACAATTACTAAAAGACCTATAAAAAATCCTAGTAATGCTTTCAGGAATAGTAACGTTTGTGAGGCTCGAACAATTGTAGAAAGCACCTGAAGATATTTGCAAAACACCATTAGGAATATCTATTCTCGATAGGCAAGAGCAATCTGAGAATGCACTTGAACCGATCAAGTCTAAACTATTTGGAAGACTGATAGATTCAAGACTCCTACAATAAGCAAAAGCTCCCCCCTCAATGCTGGTCACTCCTTCCGGAATAATGAGATTACCAGTAAAACCTGAGCAACCTTCAAAAGCACGATTACCTATTGTTGTAACGCCTTCTTGTATTGTCAAATTACCAGTAAAACCTGAGCAACCAGAGAAAGCAGAACTACCTATCGTGGTCACTCCTGGCGGGATAGATAGACTTCCAGTAAAACCTGAGCAACCTTCAAAAGCACGATTACCTATTGTTGTAACGCCTTCTTGTATTGTCAAATTACCAGTAAATCCTGAGCAACCATAGAAAGCCGAATTCCCTATGCTGGTTACTCCCTCAGGGATAATGAGATTACCAGTAAATCCTGAGCAACCATAGAAAGCATTATCCCCAATGCTGGCAACACCCTTTGGAATAATAAGATTACCAGTAAATCCTGAGCAACCATAGAAAGCCGAATTCCCAATGCTGGTTACTCCCTCAGGGATAATGAGATTACCAGTAAATCCTGAGCATCCAAAGAAAGCGCCATTCCCTATGCTGGTTACTCCTTCAGAGATTGTCAAATTTCCAGTAACCCCCGAGCAACCATCAAAAGCATAATTCCCAATGCTGGTCACTCCTCCCGGGATAGTAAGATTTCCCGTTAATGAGGAACACCTTTGAAAAGCATAATCACCTATTGTGATTACTCCTTCCGGCAGGTTCAAATTGCCTGTCAGTCCTGAGCAATTCTGAAAAGCACTTCGTTCTATAGAAATAATGCTTTCCGGCAAGGATATGCTTGTAAGGGAAGAACAGTTCTGAAAACAATAACTAGGAATGTAAGTAACGTCTTGATTGAAAGTTAGGATACCGATGCCATCAACATAGTTATTTGAAATGAGCCCAAACGAAGATCTTGGAGTAATAACTTTTGAGTCCGATGTCGTATAGTAAATCACATTATTCGGCTGAGTCCCTTCCATTTTCACCTCGAAAGGAGCCATGTTCAAGAGATTGTTCCGGGTTATCGTAACAGGGCTTGAGGCCGTCTTTGTGAAAGCCTGTCCGTCTTTTCTCTTTACTATTATCGTAAATCCTTTACTAAACGATACCGGTGGGAGAACAAACCAAAAGTCAGTACAGTTCTCGGCAGAGGATCCCAAAAGGACTGAATTCTTGATGTTGAGAATGATTTCTGTTTCTGCATCACTTGCCATCTCCACGGAAGGCGTTCCATCTAACGGCATAGTAACATACGCCTTACCGGAGAGTTTTTCGTTGTTGTTACCCTTCAGGATAATCGTGGAAAGACGAACTCCTTCTCCATACATCCGGAGTTTCAGATAACCTCCAACATTTTTGTACTGAAGGTAATTATCGGTAGATACGGAGACCATAGTGTTTGTCCCCATCCCAAAGGTCTTCTCTGAATATGTCTGCTCTTTGGGCAGGGTGACCGTAAGAACTCCACTCTCAGATAATTGAGTATCTTCCTGATAAGGGTAAACGGAAACTATGCTCGTAATGGGTTTCCCAGTAACAAACTCGGCGACATCGACTTTATTGAAACCCCCGGCGTTATCTCCAGTATTACCCAGGAACTTGTATGGCTGGTTATAGGTGTTCTTGTTAAAGATTGACACCTGATCTTCAGCGTTCCATAGGACATTGAGATCCTCGTCAACAAAGACTCTGGTTGACGAGCCTTCAATCGAAGCATAGAACTCTGGCTCCTCGGTACTCTTCGGTATTGTGACCTCGGTCTCTTGATTGGAGCAGGAAACTAGCAAAAGAGATACTAGTCCGATTGTATATTTCAAATACTTCATTTTCATATTATTCATAGTGATAACTGTCTGCCCGAGTTCTATCTTTTAATCCCAACCATGTTCATTCCCATCATCTATAATAGTCTCGGTATTACCCGGTTTCTTGACCGTAACGGAGCAAGTGGCAGTCTTGGATCCATCATTGGTCGTCACTGTTATGACTGCGCTTCCGACTTCAGCGGCAGTAACCTTTCCATTCTGATCTACTGTGGCAATAGCTGTATTACTTGACTTCCAAGTAACGGTCTTATCCGTTGCGTTGCTTGGATTAATGGTTGCAGTCAACGTCGCATTCTTACCCTTTTCGAGTGTCAATTCAGTTTTGTTCAATGAAACGGATACTACTGGGACAACCACGGTTACGGAGCAATTTGCAGTGAAGCTTCCCGCTGTAGCTGATATTGTGGCTGAGCCAGCGGATTTGGCAGTAACTTTACCGTTTGAATCTACTGTTGCAACGGAAGTATTACTGGATTTCCAAGTCACTGTCTTGTCTGTCGCGTTAGAAGGAGTAACTGTCGCCGATAGTGCTTTGGTTTCTCCAACTTTCATAGTCATCGAAGATGTATTAAGACTGATCCCGGTAACAGGAATCACTTTCGCCTTAACGGTAACAGTACATGTGGCGGTCTTGCCTCCATCGTTTGTCTTGACGGTGATCGTCGCCGTACCTGGACTCTTCGCTGTAACGACACCCGAGGATGAAACCGTAGCAACCGAGGAATTATTCGTAGTCCAGGTAACTGACTGATCTGTTGCATTTGAAGGACTTACAGTCGCCGTGAGCGTCTGG
>JAEEGJ010007316.1_pt1 | contig 31841 bp, 32 predicted proteins | sample 8958761 | NCBI WGS metagenome assembly JAEEGJ01 (sample SAMN16246546, study PRJNA631951) | gut metagenome | biome: gut microbiome; feature: rumen; material: RS-attached | host: Bos | place: Iran: Karaj | collected 2018-10
AACTCCTGGGACGCATGTACCGGGCCGGATTCGAGGTGGTGGACGAGCGCTTCCACGAGGGCGAGTTCTTCGTCCTCGGGCAGAAGTTCCGCAAGCCCATCTGGGACGACGACCCTTCCTTCGGCGCTCTCGTCAAGTTGAACCGCGTGGGATATAAGGGAAACATGATCGGCGTGTACAAGTTCCGGACGATGTTCCCGTATTCCGAGTACCTGCAGCCGTATATCCTTGAGCACGAGGGACTGCAGAAAGGCGGGAAGTTCGCGCACGACTACCGGGTAAATTTCTGGGGACGGAAGCTGCGCTCCAGCTGGCTGGATGAACTGCCGATGTTCATCAATGTCCTGAAGGGGCAGATGAAACTCGTGGGCGTGCGGCCGCTCAGCCGGTCGTATTTCAAGCTGTATACGCCCGAGATGCAGGCGCTGCACGTCAGCGTCAAGCCGGGACTCCTCCCGCCGTTCTATTACGACAAGAAAACCCCCGAGACCCTGGAGGAGATCCAGGAATCGGAAAAGAGATATATCGAGGCCTATCACCAGCATCCCTTCGCCACCGACTGGCGGTATTTCTGGGGCACGGTAGGCAACATCCTGTTCAAGCATAAAAGATCGCATTAACAATATGGCAGAAAAGAATGCCTCCGTCCAGGAGGAGAAGTGGGACATCGTCATTGAACCGAAAGACAAGCTCTTTTCGGTGGATTTCAAGGAACTGTGGCGTTACAAGGACCTCTGCTCCCTCTTTGTCAAGCGGAACATCATCACCCAGTACAAGCAGACGATCCTTGGTCCCGTCTGGTTCGTTGTCCAACCCGCCCTCACCGTGATCATGTACATGATCGTGTTCGGCGGCATCGCCGGCATCCCGACGGACGGGGTTCCGCGGCCGCTGTTCTATCTGGCGGGTACAGCCATGTGGACCTATTTCTCCGGTTGCCTGGGGAAGACGTCCAATACCTTTGTGGCGAACTCGGGCATCTTTGGAAAAGTGTATTTCCCGCGCCTGGTGATGCCGGTGGCCGATGTGATCAGCAATCTCCTGAAACTGGCGATCCAGTTCGGTTTCTTTGCCGTCGTATATGTGGCGTATACGATCTTCGATCCCTCTTGTCAGGCGCACCTGACTTGGTATGCGCTGCTGCTGCCCGTCCTGATCGTGATGCTGGCCGGGTTGGCCCTGGGTTTCGGTATGATCATCTCATCCATGACCACCAAATACCGCGACCTGCAGGTCCTGTTCTCTTTCTTTGTCTCCCTGTGGATGTATGCGACCCCGATCGTGTATCCGCTGAGTCAGACGAACAGCATGCGCTGGCTGGGGATTCCGGTCCATACCCTGATGTGTCTCAATCCGGTGACATCCGTCATTGAAACCTTCAAATATGGCTTCCTGGGGGCAGGCGAGTTTGTGGGCTGGCGCTGGCTGATTTACACTTTTGTCTTCATGTGCATCCTGTTGAGTTTGGGTATTGTCGTGTTCAACAAGGTGCAGAAGAGTTTCATGGATACGGTGTAAGCCTTCCTTTCAATCGTAAAGAGAGTATGCCGATAACAGTTACATCCCCCTTGCTTCCCGATCTGGAGGAATTCCACCAGGAACTCCAAGTGATCTGGGACAGCAAGTGGATTACCAATAACGGGTCTTTCCATCGTAAACTGGAAAGCGCCCTGTGCGAGTATCTGGGTGTTCCCTATGTGAGTCTTTTCACGAATGGGACCCTGCCGCTATTGACGGCGTTGCAGGCGTTGAAGGTGACCGGCGAGGTGATTACGACACCGTACAGCTTCGTGGCCACCACGCATTCCATCTGGTGGAACGGCTGCAAGCCTGTGTTCGTGGACATCGACCCGAAGACGGGCAATATCGACCCGGACAAGATCGAGGCGGCCATCACCCCGCAGACTTCGGCGATCATGCCGGTCCATGTGTATGGGAAGCCTTGTGATACGAAGCGGATCCGGGAGATTGCCGACAGGCACGGGTTGAAGGTCATCTATGATGCGGCCCATGCCTTCGGTGTCGAGGTCGATGGCGAGAGCATCCTGAAGGCCGGCGACATGTCCACCTTGAGTTTCCACGCCACGAAGGTGTTCAACACGGTCGAGGGGGGCGCGATGGTGATGCACGATGCGGAGACCAAGAAGCAGATCGACTTCCTGAAGAATTTCGGTTTTGCCGGAGAGACCGAGGTCGTGGGACCCGGCATCAACAGCAAGATGGACGAAATCCGCTCCGCCTATGGGCTTCTGAACCTGAAGCAGGTGGACGCGGCCATCGAGGCCCGGCATCAGGTCGCGATCCGGTACCGGGAGGCCCTCCGGGGCGTCGAGGGCATCTCGTTCTTCGACGACATGCCGGGTGTCCGTCACAACTACTCCTATTTCCCCATCTTCGTGGATGCGGAGCGATATGGGATGACCCGTGACGCCCTGTATTTCAAGATGAAGGAGCAGGGAATCCTGGGCCGGCGCTATTTCTATCCGCTCATCAGCGATTTCTCCACCTACAGCGGGCTTGAAAGCGCGAGACCGGAGAATCTGCCCAACGCCCGCAAGATGGCGGACGAGGTCATCTGCCTTCCGATGCATCATGCCTTGAGCGAGGATGACATCTCACGGGTTCTGGACTGCATCCTTTGACGACTGATCCTTCGTTTATGAAAAGGAACGTTTTGGTTTTTCCCTGTGGATCCGAGATAGGCCTGGATATCTATAGCTCTGTCCGTTACTCCACCTATTTCCACCTGATCGGGGCGAGTTCCATCGACGATCATGGAAGATTCGTCTATGAAGACTACATCCCGGGTGTGCCGTTTGTGACGGAGGAGTCTTTCATCCCCGCCCTGGCGAAGATCGTGAAGGATAGGAAAGTCGATGCCATCTATCCGGCCATGGATCTGGTCATGACCGTGTTGAAGGAGCACGAGGCGGAATTGGGATGCCGCGTGATCTCTTCCTCGTTGGAAACCAATCGGATCTGTCTTTCCAAGGAGAAGACCTATCGGCAGTTGCAAGGCGTGGTGACCACCCCGCAGGTGTACGGCCCCGACCGGATTCCCGAAGAGGCGTTCCCGGTTTTCGCCAAGCCCGTCATCGGTTATGGGGCCAAGGGAACCAAGTTGCTGGGCAGTCAGGAAGAGGTCGATGCCTTCGTCAAGGGAAAAGAGGACTTGCTGATCCTGGAATATCTTCCCGGCGAAGAGTTTACCGTGGATTGTTTCACCGACCGGAAGGGCAGGCTGCTTTACAGCGCCGCCAGAAAGCGCAACCGGATCCGGGACGGGATCAGCGTCAATACGTTCTTCGTGGAGGACCAGTCGGAATTCGAAGCCATCGCCAGGGCGATCAACGAAGCGGTCGATTTCCGGGGCGCCTGGTTCTACCAGGTCAAGCGGAACAAGGACGGAAAGCTGTGCCTGCTGGAGATTGCATCCCGCCTGGGAGGCTCTTCGCTCCTTTCCCGTGCCGTGGGGGTCAATTTCGCCCTGCTCTCGCTGTTCGACGCGTTCGATTATGACGTGACCGTCTGCAAGAATGATTATCGCGTGGAATTGGACCGGGCGCTTGAAAACAGGTATCTCACGGACTTGGAGTTCGATTCCGTCTATTGCGATTATGATGATTGCCTGATCCTGGACAAGAAGACGGTCAATGTGGACCTGGTGAGGTTCCTGTACCGCTGTGTCAATGAAGGGAAACGGATTTACCTGCTCAGCAAGCACGAAGGTGACTTGGAGAAAGAGTTGAAGGAATTCCGGCTGGACAGCCTGTTCGACGAAGTCATGCATATCGACCGGAATGCGGACAAGGTGGACTATATCCGGTCTTCCCGGGCGATTTTCATCGATGACTCCCATGCGGAGCGGAATCATATCCAGGAGGCGCTCCACCTGCCGGTTTTCAGCCCGGATATGATCGATGTCCTAAGTTGAAGAAGTCCATGTGCACACCAGAAGAAGTAGTGCGGATCCAGTCCCGCCTGTTGGAAATGGCCATTGCCGTCCGGGATATCCTGGAGAAGCGCCAGATTCCTTATTTCCTGACGTATGGATCGCTGCTGGGCGCTGTCCGTCATCAGGGTTTCATCCCCTGGGATGATGATTTCGACCTGTATCTTTTCGATGACAGTTACGAGGAGGCGATGACGGCCCTGCGGGAGGAGCTTCCCGAAGACATGTTCCTGGAATACTGGGAGACGGAACCGAAGTTCTTCCATGCCTGGGCGCACGTCAAGGATATCCATTCCCGGACGGAATGTGAGTTTTTCCCTCATGATGGCCATTATGCCCATCAGGGAATCAGTCTGGACCTGTACAAGGTCAAGCGGCTGCCGTTCTCGTCCGTCGCTTCGTATCGCTTGGGCGAGAATATCGCCTATCTGGAAAGGCGGAAAGAGAAGGGCCTGATCGACCCGGAAGAATTTGACCGTAAAATGAAGTCTCTCCTGGAGAAGAAGGAACAGCTTCAGCCTTCCGAGGACCATCATCCGGTGTTTGCCACCATCCTTCCCATCCTGGAAACGATGGAAGTGTCCGAGGTGCTGCCTTTGCGGCGGTACCTGTTCGAGGGCTACGAGTTCTTCGGCCCGGCGGATGCGGACGCCTTCCTGACCCGCCGGTATGGGGATTATATGGAATTACCTCCCGTCGAGGCCCGGAAGCCTCATTATTCCAGCGTGCAGTTCTTTCATTAATGGATGGCGTGCCTCATAAACGGTACCTGGTCGGTGTCCGCTGCATGACCTACAATCAGTCGTCGTACATCACGGATGCGCTGGATGGTTTCGTCATGCAGCAAACCCGTTTCCCCTATGTCTGCCTCATTTTCGACGACGCGTCGACCGATGGAGAACAGGAGGTGATCCGGACCTATCTGGACGAACACTTTGACCGGCAGGACGAGTCGGCCTTCGAGAAGGAGACGGATTATGGCCAGGTCCTGTTTTCCCGCCATAAGTCCAACCGGAACTGTTACTTTGCCGTCTTTCTTCTGAAGGAGAACCATTATAGTCAGCGAAAGGATAAGCTGGCTTATTACCGGGGATGGCTGGACTTCGATTATTTCGCCCTCTGTGAGGGAGACGACTACTGGACCGACCCCTTCAAGTTGCAGAAGCAGCTGGATTATATGGAAGCCTCTCCCGGCTGTATGCTTTCCGTCCATGCCGCAGCATGGAGGACCGGGGACGAGGTTTTCCCGTATGGATGCGTAGACTCCGTCCCTAAGGATTATCCTGTCGAGGAGTTGATCCGGGTCGGTGGTTTTTATTTCGCAACGGCATCGTTCGTGTTCCGGAGCGAGCTTGACTACGATTTTCCCGCGTGGAGGCAGAAGGCCGGGGTTGGGGATTATCCCCTTCAGATTCTGGCCGGCTTGCGGGGCACCGTGCATTATCTGGCGGACACCATGTGCGTATATCGTTATCAGCGCGAAGGCTCCTGGTCGTACAGGTGGCAAAAGGATTATGCGGCCAATATGGCCTATCAGAAGAACAAAATCGAATGGATGACGCTCTTTGACGAAGCTACGGGTCATCAGTATCAGGGTGTTGTCTACGATTTGCTGTTCAGTCACTATAACTCCCTGTTCAATGCCGGAGAAATAGGTTTCGGGCCGTATGCCAAAGCCGTGTTCAGGATGAAAGAGAAACGTTACGGACGGCTGCTGAAGGACCTGGTCCGCTATTGTATCCGGCCGGTCTCCCGCCTCCTGAAGCGTTCCAATGCTGATTGATCATTGTAAATAACCGATATCCATGTATAACAACCGAGTCGTCGTCTACACTTCCGGAACGTTCGACATGTTCCATTCCAATCATCTCAAGATGATCGAATACGCCCGCGGCCTGGGCGATACGCTCATCGTCGGCGTAAGCACCGACGAACTGGTGGCCAGCTACAAGAATCCGCCCATCATCCCCTTCGAGGAGCGGATCGCCATCATCAAGGCGCTCAAGTATCCGGATATCGTCATCCCGCAGAAGACGCTGGACCATACCGAGGTCGTCAAGAAACTGAACATCGACGTGTTCGTGGTCGGGGACGACTGGGTGGGGAAATATGACTACCTGAAGGAACTCGGCGTCACCGTGTTCTATTTCCCGCGGGGCGAGGGAGCATCGACCACGGAAATCAAGAAGACGATCCTGGACCGGTACCATGGGACCATCCGGGCGATCGACCACCAGCCGAATCCGGACGTTGTCAAATAATTCCTTGCTATGAAGTATGCGGTCGTGACAGGCGGTACATCCGGGATTGGTCTCGGCGTCGCCAAAATGTTGATCGGGAAGGGATATCATGTGTTTGCCACCTATGTGGGTCCCGCTCCGGAAGAAAAGTTGGACCATTATGAGGCGATCTATACGGACCAGTCCAAGCGGGAGGATGTGTACGCCTTCATCGGCCAGGTGAAGGCGAAATGCGACCATCTCGATTGCCTGGTCTGCAATGCCGGCATGACCATCCGGAAATCGTTCACGGAAACTCGGGATGAGGACTGGGACAAGATGATGGAAGTTTCCGTGAATTCCCACTACATCATGGTCCGTGAATTCTTCCCGATGATCCCTCCGGGATCCCGGATCCTTTTCACGGGCTCCCAGATGGGCCTCAGCCCCCATGCCACCGTCCTGGCTTACGGTGTGACCAAGTCCGCCATCCATGCCTTGACCCGGAATCTGGTGAAGGAGTTCGAGGGGACGGGGACGACGGTCAATGCCATCGTCCCGGGATTCGTCGAGACGCCCTGGCAGAAGGAAAAGCCCGAGGAGATCAAGCAGAACATCTACCGCAAGACGGCCATCCACCGCTTTGCGTCGATCGAGGAGATCGTGGACGCTTACCGGTTCTGTGTGGACAATCCGTTCGTCAACGGAAGCCTGATCGAGGTGAACGGCGGTTATTCCTACAAATAGCCCTTGAAATACGTCTATACATTAGCCAGTTCTCCTGCAGATTATTATCTGGAGCAGGCCTTCGTGTCGATGTTCTCTTTGAAGCATCACATGCCGGATGCCCATATCGTCCTGTTGATGGACGAGATTACCTATGCATCTTGCGTAGGCACCCGCAAGGAAGAGCTACGATATGCGGATGAAGTCATCCGGGTTCCCTTGGATGCTTCGTTTAACCAGAAGCAGCGCTCCCGCCTGCTGAAAGCATCGGTCCGGGAGTTTGTCGAAGGTGACTATCTGTATATCGATTGCGATACGGTCATTTGCAAGCCTTTCGATTCCCTGGAGTCGTGCCCTTTTGAAATGGCCGCTTGTCTCGACACCCATTGCCAGGATTTTCGAGACAATCCCTATCGGGGTCTCTGCCTCCGGGACGGCCACCGCTTAGGCTGGCCGATCGATGGAGAGACGCAGTATTTCAACTGCGGTGTCGTCCTGGTCAAGGATACCCCGCTTGCCCACGAGTTCTACAGGAGGTGGCAGGCCAATCTCAAGGATGGTTTCACCAAGGGAGTGTCCATGGACCAGCCTTCCTTTGCGAAGACCAATTATGAGATGGGGCATGTCGTCCATGTCCTGGACGATGTCTGGAATTGCGAACTGAAACATGGCATCCGTTTTTTGAAGGATGCCCGGATCGTGCATTATCTGACGACGAATACATCCCGCAACAGCGGCGCCCAGTTGTTCCGGCTGAATGAGCCGGATCTCTTTGACGAAATCAAGGAGACGGCTGTCATCCCTGCCGAGATTGTAACGATCGCCGAGGACCCCTTCAAGGGTATCGCGCCTCTGACGCATGTCTTTGCGGGAAGAGACGTCTACTTTTTCCGGACGGAGTCCTATAAGACGATGGCCTCTTCCGACGTCGACTACCAGCATTGCGCTTACGTGCCGGACCCTGACCATGTCTTTATCCAGTCCCCCCTGTTCTACTATCTGTTGAAACACTATCCCAAGGGAATTGCCGGGCGGCTGAACCGGTTCTACTGCCGTTGGGTCGCTTTCAGAAAGAAACTGGGTATCTGACCGGACGGATTCTCTTTGATTGGAAGCCATGAAGGAAGGTAAACTGCTGACCGTTGTCGTCCCTGTCTATAAGGTTGAGCCTTATATCGACAATTGCCTGTCCTCCTTGATTCTCGAGGATCCCGCTCTGATGGATGCGCTGGAAGTGATCATCGTCAATGACGGGACGCCGGACAACTCGGCCGAGATGAGCCGGGAGTACGTCAAGCGCTACCCCGGAACCTTCCGGCAGATCGACAAGGAGAACGGCGGACACGGCTCCGCCTGGAATGTGGGCCTGGAAGCGGCGACCGGCAAGTATCTGCGTTTCCTGGACTCGGATGACTGGTTGACGAACCTGGACCGTCTCATGCAGGACTTGAACGGCTGCGATGCGGATATTGTCTTGAATCCATTCAACATGATATTCTTGCCGGAGAATCGGATGGAGGAAAAGAGACATCCTGTCAAGCCGCGGGTCGTCATGCCGATCATGGATTCCTCATGGGGGAGCGCGGACCAGGGGCTCAACGGGGTTTATTTCTGGGGCGTCATTCATAAGACCCGGATCCTGAAACCGCTGATGCCCTTGTTTCCAGAGAAGGTGATGTATGATGACTATATCCTTTCGTGGGCGCCTTTTGTCCATGGGAGAACATTCGTCTCTTTTGATTATGTCGTATACAACTATCTGCTCGGCCGGCCGGGACAGTCTATGTCCGCGGCGGATCAACGGAAAGGCGCCCTCTCCTACGCGAAGTGTTTCGACCAGTTTGAAGCGGTGCGCGCCCGGATCGATGAGGAGGCAATCCCTCCCGAATTGTTGCGATGTATCGACCAGTCAATTGCCAGATATGCGAGTCACGTTTTCACCAAGATGATCTATCTTCCCTTGAAAGATGCGTTGAGAAGGATGGCTTATCTGTGGGAGAATTATCTCGCGGACGCCCCCGACAAGTCCCATCTCGAAAAGCGGTATGGCGCTTTGCCGGGTGTGGTGTTCTATTATGTCGAGCATCTGCGCCGGAGGATCAGGCATAACTGACCGGTATGGAATGGGCATGATTTCCCACTGACAGCATGAACCTGGAAGAAGAAGTCCGCAGGGGATATACGATCCCCGCAGAGATGAAGAAAGTGTGGAAAGTCCAGATGGACCTTCTCCGGAAGCTTCTGTCCGTCTGCGACAAGCACCATCTGAAGGTCTGGGCCGAGGGCGGGACCTTGCTGGGGACCGTGCGGGACCATGGATACATTCCCTGGGATGACGACATCGACATGGCCATGCTCCGGGAGGATTATGACGAGCTGGTCAGGATTGCTCCGGAGGAATTCAAGTCGCCATACTTCTTCCAGTGCGGTTATACGGAAAAAGCCTACTCCAGAGGTCATGCCCAGCTGCGGATGGACGGCACTTCGGCCATCAATCCGGCAAAAGCATTCCTCGATACGCACCAGGGGATATTCATCGACATTTTCCCCTTTGACGCGGTTCCTGACGACGAGGATGCAAAGAAGGCTTTGATCAGGAAACGGAACAAACAGGAGGTGTTCCTCCAGCATCTCGCCGTGAATGACCCCCTCCATCCGCTCAGAACGCTCGGGATGATGTTCATGCGGCCGTTTTACCCCCGTTTTTTCGGCCGGTTCGAGAAACTCCTCCGTTCGAATCTGCTGAAAGACAACCGGCATGTCGCCTGCCTTGGTTTTACGGATGACCTGGAGCATTTCGAACGGGACAAGGAATGGTATTCCGATACGCTGCACATGCCCTTTGAGGACATTTCGATGCCCGTCCCTTCCGGTTATGACGAAATCTTGAAAAAGCAGTATGGCGACTATATGGTTCCCCGCCAGGCGCCTACCTATCATGGCGGATTCTGGAAACTGGATCCGGAAACGCCTTACGAATCATACCTTCCCGAGTTGCGCGCCTATAGCAAGACAATGGAAAAGGACCATCTCAAATCCCGGATCAGCCGGTTGCTCAACCGGTTCAAATAACCCGCAGCCATGGAAAAGCTACTGACCATCGTCATCCCTGTCTATAAAGTCGAGGCATACATCAACAAGTGCCTGGATTCCCTCATCATCGACCCGGCATTGATGGAGAAGATGGATGTCCTGATCGTCAATGACGGGACGCCGGACAACTCCGCCGAGATGAGCCGGGAGTATGTGAAGCGGTTCCCCGGTGTTTTCCGGCAGATCGACAAGGAGAACGGCGGGCATGGAAGCGTGTGGAACCTGGGTGTCCGGGAGGCCTATGGCAAGTATGTGAAGTTCCTGGATTCCGACGACTGGTTGGAGAATCTGGATGCCATGGTCCGGAAACTGGAGCAGACGGATGCCGACCTCATCATCACATCCTGTATCGCCCATTGTCCGGGCGATGTCCTTTGGAAGCTGGAAATCAAGGACATGGAGTTCGACCATGTCTATGACGCTGATAAGTTCGACTGGCTGGGCAACCGCAGCCACTGGAACTACATCTTCCACCACTGCGCCATCTATAAGACGGAGATGTTCCGGCAGTATCTGCCGCTGTTCCTGGAAAAGCAGCCTTACGACGACAGTATCTTGGGCGCCGCGCCCATCATCGGCGCGAAAACCCTGGTCGCCTGGGACCTGGAGGTCTATCACTACCTGATGGACCGGGAAGGACAAAGCATCTCGACAGCCGTGCAGATGCGGAATCTCAAGGCGATGGTCAAGGTGCAGCAAAGTACGATCGAGTTTATCGAGGCGCATCCGATCGCCGATCCGGCCTCGACGAAGAAGGCCTATTTCGACGTGAAGCTTCCGAAATTCTACGCTTATGGGTATCGCGCCTTTGTGGACACCCTTCCCTACAAGGAGGCGAAACAGTTCGTGAAGGAATGGGATCGCTGGACGCGCGAGCGGAACTCGGACGTGCATCCTGTATGGATGCGGATCTACCGGGCCTTGCCTTTCTCTCTCTACAGGTGGACCTATAAGTGTTTCCTGAAACTTAGAAGCCTTTACTTCAAAATCAAGAAATGAGGGTATGTCCAAGGCGTATGACTATCTGATTGTCGGCTCCGGCCTGTTCGGCGCCACGTTCGCCCATCTCGCCCACCGGGACGGAAAGAAGTGCCTGGTCATCGAGAAGCGGTCCCATCTGGGCGGGAATGTCTATTGCGAGGAGGTCGAGGGCATCCATGTGCATAAGTATGGCGCCCATATCTTCCATACCAACAACCGGGAGATCTGGGATTTTGTCAATGGGATCGTTCCGTTCAACCGGTATACGAACTGCCCCGTCGCGAATTACAAGGGAAAGCTCTACAATCTTCCCTTCAACATGAACACCTTCTACCAGATGTGGGGGGTGACGACGCCGGAACAGGCGGCGGCGAAGATCGAGGAGCAAAAGGCGGAAGCCGTTGCCCGGATGCGGGCGGAAGGCGTTTCCGAGCCCCGGAACCTGGAAGAACAGGCGTTGACGCTCGTCGGGAACGACATTTATGAGAGACTCATCAAGGGGTATACGGAGAAGCAGTGGGGAAGGTCCTGCTCCGAGCTCCCGGCCTTCATCATCAAGCGGCTCCCGGTCCGTCTGGTCTTTGACAACAACTATTTCAACGATGCGTTCCAGGGAATTCCCGTCGGCGGTTACAACAAGCTGGTCGAGGGACTGCTGGAAGGGGTCGAATGCCGGGTGGACACCGATTTCTTCGCGGACCGCGCCCATTGGATGTCCCTTGCCGACAAGGTCGTCTTCACCGGCCCCATCGACGCGTTCTATGACTATCGGTTCGGCCAGCTCGCATGGAGGACCGTCCGGTTCGAGCAGGAAACGCTGGACATGCCCAACTTCCAGGGGAATGCCGTCGTCAATTACACGGACCGGGAAACCCCTTATACGCGGATCATCGAGCACAAGCATTTCGAGAGCTTCGGAAAGGCGGTCTATGACAACCCGCGTACCGTCATCTTCCGGGAATACAGTACGGAATGGAAGCCGGGAATGGAACCCTTCTATACCGTCAATGACGAGAAGAACAATCAATTATTCTTGAAATACAAGGCTTTGGCGGACCGGGAGGAGAACGTTCTCTTCGGCGGCCGGCTGGCCGAGTACAGATATTATGACATGGCTCCGGTCATGGAGCGGGCTTTTTTGCTTTATAAACAATAAGATCGATTACATGGCAACAGCAATTGAATTCAATCATGTTGGAAAACAATACCGACTGGGTCTCGTAACCACCAAGACCCTGTCGCATGACCTGAACCGGTGGTGGCAGACGAGCATCCTGGGAAAGGAAGACCCGTATCTGAAGATCAGCGAGACCAACGACCGGGCTACGGCCGGCAGCAGTGAATACGTATGGGCGCTGAAGGACATCGATTTCAAGGTCGAGCAGGGCGATGTCGTGGGCATCATCGGCAAGAACGGGGCGGGGAAGAGCACGCTCCTGAAACTCCTGTCCAAGGTGACGGGCCCGACGGTGGGCACCATCCGCGCCCGCGGGCGCATCGGTTCCCTCCTGGAGGTCGGAACCGGTTTCCACGGGGAGATGACCGGCCGTGAAAATATCTATATGAACGGCGCGATCATGGGCATGACCCGAAACGACATCACGCGGAAACTGGACGAGATCGTCGAGTTCTCCGGCTGCGAACGCTATATCGATACCCCGGTCAAGCGGTATTCGTCCGGTATGACGGTCCGGCTCGGTTTCGCCGTCGCGGCGCACCTGGAACCCGAAATCCTGGTGGTGGACGAGGTCCTGGCCGTGGGGGATGCGGAGTTCCAGAAGAAGGCCATCGGCAAGATGCGGGATGTCAGTAAAGGGGAGGGACGCACGGTCCTGTTCGTCAGCCACAATATGACCAGCATCAAGTCTTTGTGCAAGCATGGGATCATCCTGCAGAACGGAATGATTATCGACCAGGGCGAAATCGATCCGATCGTGACGCATTACCTGAGAGGGGAGAACGATGTGGACAATTACAAGAAGTGGGAGAAGGATTTCATCGGAGTGAATGGCTTCCAGCTGCTCGAGATCGGAATCCGGAAAAGAGGCGGAACGGTGGATGACGTCATGCGCATGGACGACGAACTGGAACTGTTCGTCCGCTATCGCCTGACCCGTCCCGTCAATTCATTCTGGATCACGTTCCATCTGAAGAACGATATGGGGAACAAACTGTTCTCTTTCACGGGCGGCGGCCGCTGCTATGACCGGAAACATGAAGCGGGCGAATACTATCAGACGTGCATCATCCCGAAGAGTTTCCTGAACTGGGGAAACTATGCGTTGGATTTCATGGCGCTGGAGCAGGACCGCAACATCACGGATATGGCGGACGAGAACGACATCCTGGTTTTCACCGTCGCCAACCGGGCCATCGAGCTGGGCGGATATATGGGCCGGGAACCGGGAGACATCACGCCCAAGTTTGATTTTTCGGAAGAGCGGATCGGATAGATGGAGCAAGCTGCCAGGATGATGGGAACGCCGTACGAGAATATGGTCTGCATCCACTGCATGACGTACAATCAGGAGAAGTACATCGAAGATACTTTGAAGGGTTTCGTCATGCAGAAGACAGATTTCCCGTTCATCGCCGTTGTTTTCGATGATTTTTCCACGGATGGAACGGCGGATATCATCCGCCGTTATGAGAAGGAGTATCCATCCATCATCAAGGGTGTCTATCTTCCCGAGAATTATTACTCGCAGCGAAAATCGAAACTGGGGTTGCTGAAACCTTTCGACGCGACCGCGAAGTATGTCGCGATCTGCGAAGGGGATGATTACTGGACGGACGAATACAAGCTTCAGAAGCAAGTCGATTTCCTGGAAGCCCATGACGATTTCGTCCTGTGCTGTACCGCTTTTACGCTGACGTATGATGGACGGGAGGATGACAAGACCATCGTCCGTTTTGACAAGGATGAGATCCGGCTGGAGGATATGTTGCAGGAATACTGGATCGGCACGCTTACGACGGTTCTCAAAAGCGAGCTGTTCACGGCATTCCGTCGTCCGTTTGACGACCTCCCGATGAGCGATCTGCCTTTATGGTGCTTCCTTGCCATGAAGGGAAGGATCAAGTATCTGCCGGATGTTACCGCCAACTACCGCCAGCTGAGCACGTCGGCCTGTCATTTCGTGGATCCGAAGAAGCAGTACAAGTTCCGGCTGGACGCCATGCGCGTCAGAGAGTATTATGCGCAGGCCGCCGGCAAGACGGCCGTCGCAGCCCCGGCTTTCAGCAAGCATGCCCATTTCATCCTGGACGAATGCTATCGGAACGGATGGCTGGACTTCCCCATGGACAGGCTTTGGCATTTTGTGGAAGAGTACGGACATCCTTCCGGATATGACAGGCTGAAGCGCTGGGGATTGCGGTCCGCCTTCCGTCTCCGCCTGTCCAAAAAGTTGTTTGATTTCTTGAAAAGGAAAGTGAAATGATCCATTTCAATCAGCCTCACCTCACGGGGAAAGAGACCGAATATATCGCAGAAGCCGTCTTGAAGAACGGAAAACTCTCCGGGAACGGCGAGTTCACTAAACGCTGCCAGCGTTTCTTCGAAGAAAAGTACGGCTTCAAGAAGTGCCTGCTGACCACCAGCTGCACCGATGCGCTGGAGATGGCGGCGCTGCTCTGCGACCTGAAGCCGGGGGACGAAGTCATCGTCCCTTCCTACACCTTCGTGTCGTCGGCCCTGGCGTTTGTCCGGGAAGGCGCCCGCATCGTCTTTGCCGACTCGATGGCCCGGAACCCCAACATCGACGCGGAGCAGATCGAGGCGCTGATTACGCCGCGCACCCGGGTCATCGTTCCGGTCCATTACGCCGGAGTCGCCTGCGACATGGACAAGATCATGGCCCTCGCGGAGAAGTACAACCTGATCGTGGTGGAGGATGCGGCGCAGGCCATCGACTCGTATTACAAGGGGCGACCGCTCGGAACCATCGGCCATCTGTCGGCCTTCAGTTTCCATGAGACGAAAAACATCATCGCGGGCGAGGGCGGACTGCTCGGCATCAATGACGAGCGTTTCATCCGCCGGTCCGAGATCCTGTGGGAGAAGGGGACGAACCGGGCGGAGTTTTTCCGCGGGGAAGTCAACAAGTATGGCTGGTGCGACATCGGCAGTTCTTTCCTTCCCAGCGAACTCACGGCCGCATTCCTTTGGGCGCAGTTGGAGTCGATGGACGAGATCCAGGACCGGCGCAGGCTGCTCTGGAACGAATATGCCCGGCTGCTCAAGCCGCTGGCCGATGCCGGAAGGTTCACGCTGCCGGACATCCCGGACTATGCGACCAACAATGCCCATATGTTCTATCTGGTCCTGCCGGACCTGGAGAAGCGGACCGAACTGATCCGCCGGCTCCGGGACGAGGATATCCTGGCCGTCTTCCACTATCTGAGCCTGCACAGCAGCCCTTATTATGCCGACAAGCATGATGGACGGCCGCTGCCTCAGAGCGACCGTTACTCCGATTGTCTGGTTCGGCTGCCGATGTACTATGACCTGGCGCTGGAGACGGTTCGCCGGATCTGTGAGATCATCGCCCGATGAATTATCATATTATCACCCAGGAAAAGTTCTTCAATACCTACATTGAAGACATCTACCGTCTTGGCCTGCAGGACGAGAATACTATTTGGGTGCGGGGGAAAGAAACGAAGAACGATTTCTTTCAGACGGAGCGTCCGGTGGAGTACATTGGTGAGGACTGGCATCATTTCGAAGAGAAACTGAAACAGCTGAAGCCGGAAGACAAGCTGTTCGTATCCTGGTATGACGCCCGGATCGGCACGGCCATCCTCGTCTCGGGAATCAAGAATCCCGTCTATGTCTATCTGATGGGCGCCGAGTTCTATTCGATGCCTTACTGGTGGCATGCCGAATGGCTTTTCGACCCCCTTACCAAACGGAAAGTCAAGCAGACGAAACTGTATCCCCGTTTCTTCCCGAAAGGAAAGCCCTGGCTGTGGTACCGGTGCTGGAAATGGTGGAAATTCAAGCGGGAGCTGCAGCGGGAATACAATTGGAAGCTGAAGACAGTCAAGCGGATTGACTACATCGTCATCACGGAGCACTCCGGACCCGAGGTCGAGCTGGTGAAGAGGCTCTATCCCGGCTGTCAGGCCAAGCATGTCGTCGGGACCTTCGACCAGAATTTCGATATCGCCAAGACCCAGCCCTTGTTGCCCGTCCCGGAAGAAGGGAAGCCGTTGAAGATCCTGTTCGGCAACTCCAGCGACCCGAACGGGAACCATCTGGATGCATTCCGGTATCTCAAGCGTCAAGTGAAGGGACCGTATGAGGTGTATACCTTCCTGTCATATGGGGATAAAGAGGCCAAGGAATGGATCCTGGAGCGCGGAAAGAAACTGTTTGGCGATGCGTTCCATCCCGTGACGGAATATATGGACAAACAGGCTTTTGTCCGGTTCATGCAGCAGATGGACGTCGTAATGATGTTCCACAACCGCCAGCAGGCGGAGGGAAATATCATGACGGCGCTGACCCTGGGGAAGCCCGTTTTCATGAAGCCGATGAACCCGCAGTTCGATATGCTGAAGCGGATGGGGGTCGAGCCGGTCTATGATGTGCGGAGCATGCACGAGGTGGACCTGCGGGACGCTATCATCCGTGCGCAGGCGCAACGGGATGAGACGATGGCGGCCATCGATGCGGAGTATTCCGATGCATCCCGGCTGGCTCACCTGAAAGAATTGTTGACTGGGAATTGAGTATGGAAACGAAGTTTTCTTTCATCCTTCCATGTTATAATATCGGCCGATATATCGCCGGCTGTCTCGACAGTCTGTACGCGCAGGATATCCCCGAAACCGAGTATGAGGTCATCTGCGTCAATGATTGCTCGACGGACAACACCCGGGAGGTGATCCTTTCTTATGCCGCGAAGCATCCCAACCTGACGCTCATCGACCATACGGAGAATCTGACGGCCGGAGGCGCCCGGAATACCGGGATCGAAGCGTCCAAGGGGGAATTCATCTGGTTCGTGGATCCCGACGACGCCATCAAGCCGAACTGCCTGCAGGAACTGTATGCCAAGGCCCTGGAAACGGGCGCCGACATCCTGTTCTTCAATTATGACGACGCGGATGAGAACCTGGTGGTCCGCCGGGAAGACAAGACTTATCCGGACAGCGACGTGTGCAACGGTCAGGAGTTTGTACTTCAGTATTTCAAGAACAAGTTCGCGGCCTTCGGAATCATCTGGCGGGAGATCTACCGGGCCGGTTTCCTGCGGGAGACGGGCATCCGGTATCCGGTCATGCGGAAAGCCCAGGATGTGGTGTTCCTTTGGAAAATGATGCTGCGGGCGGAACGTGTCTGCTCTGTCTCCAAGGCCTATTATACCTATCGGAGCAATCCGTATTCCGTGACCAAGCACCAGACCGTCGCCAAGGTGGCTTTCTCCGACCGGATCCTGCGGGCGGCCGAGATTGTCCGGATGCTGGAGAAGAACGAAGTTCATCCCGACCTCGCCAAAGATATGCTCCGGAGCGCCCGGTGGTGCGCAAATTCGAATCTGGAGGTAATCTCCCAGATGTCAAAAGAAGAGCGGGCGCGTTATTACGATGAAATGGACCGGCACAGGGATGCCTTGAAGGTGGTTGCCCCTTATATGAACCGCAAACACCGGATCCTTTACAGGATGCTCCTGGGGAAACGGGCCTGGCTGGCGAAAGCCGGCTGGATGTGCAAGCTGGACAAGAAGAAGCATTCATGAGGATTTCGTTCTATCAGCGGATCAAGCGCGGTTTGCTCCGGCTTCGCCTGCATCCGATCCGGGTATTCGTTTTCCACCAGGTAAGCGATGTGTTCGAGCCGGATACTATGTGGGAATGCGACTGGACGGAGACGGAGGCGTTCAAGCGGAGCATATCGGCTTTGACGAAGAAATACACATTCATTTCGCTGGACGAGGTGAAAGACCATCTGGCGAATGACTGGTTCCGTTTCAAGGACTACGCCTCCTTGACGGCCGATGACGGTTGGGCGTCCCTGAAGAACATCCTGCCTTGGCTGGCGGAACAGCAGATCCCGGTAACCCTGTTCCTGAATCCTTCGTGCCTGGACGGGAAGCATTGGAACAGCCGTGAAACGGATAAGCTATTGACAAGGGAGGATATCATCCGGATTGTGGGACAAGGTGCGCCCTACTTTTCCGTCGCTTCTCATGGGTGGACGCACAAACGTTGCGACGGGATGACGATGGAAGAGTTTGCCGAGAATGTCGACAGGGCCGAGAAAGCATTGGTGGGAATGCCGGGGAAGGTTCCATTCTTCGCTTTCGCCTCAGGCATGTATACCTTGATGCAGGTGGACTATTTGAGAGCAAGGGGATTGACCCCCGTTTTCGTGGATGGAAGGGTCAACGATCAGGAATCGGCTTCCATACATCGGTTTTGCATAGATGGCGGTGTCAACCATGAATAAGACGCAGATCATCCAACTTCCCAAGAACGGCGACCGCCGGGGGAACCTGTCGGTTATCGAACAACTGGACCGGATCCCGTTCAAGATCGAGCGGGCGTTCTGGATCTATGACGTCCCGGGCGGAGCGGCCCGGGGAGGACATGCCTACCGGGAATCGGAGGAGTTCATCGTGGCCCTCTCCGGCAGTTTCGACGTCGTCATCGACGACGGAAAGGAAAAGCAGGTGTTTTCCCTCAACCGGTCCTATTACGGACTGTATGTCCCGAAGATGATGTGGCGCGAGATGGTCAATTTCTCCACCAATTCCGTCGCTTTGGTGCTTTCGTCCACGCCGTATGATGCGGCCGATTATATCCGGGACTACGAAGAATTCAAGCAGATCAAGCGATGAGAAAACCTACTGTTGAGGATTGCAAGATCATCGATCTGAGCAAGATTGAGTTCGACCGGGGAAACCTGACCGTGGTCCAGGCCCGGGAAACCGTTCCCTTCGATATCAAGCGCGTGTTCTACCTGTACGACATCCCCGGCGGGGAAGCCCGCGGAGCCCACGCGCACAAGGAGTGCCATCAGTTCCTGGTGGCGGCGAGCGGCAGTTTCGAGGTTATGCTGGACGATGGTGTGAACAAGCGGACCGTTTACCTGAACCGTCCGTTCAAGGGCCTGCACATTCCGCCTGGTATTTGGGCGGCCGAGCAAGAATTCTCCTCGGGTGCCGTGTGCCTGGTCCTGGCCTCGGAACCCTATGATGAAGCGGATTATCTCCGTGATTATCAAGATTATCTGAAATTTGTAAAATGATACATCCTTTGGCTGATTGTCAGGCAACCGTCCCGGAATCCACCCGGATCTGGCAGTTCTGTGTCGTACTCCCCGAGGCGGAAATCGGAGAGAACTGCAATGTCTGCAGTCATTGTTTCATTGAGAATGACGTCAAGATTGGGAACAATGTCACTATCAAATGCGGCGTCCAGCTATGGGATGGTCTGCGGGTGGAGGACGATGTTTTCATCGGCGCGAACGTGTCTTTTACCAATGACCGGTACCCTCGTTCGAAGCAGTATCCGGCCCGTTTCGAGAAGACCGTTGTTCGCCAGGGGGCCAGCATCGGAGCCGGCTCGGTGGTCCTCTGCGGCATTGAAATCGGGGAAAAGGCCATGATCGGCGCAGGAAGTGTCGTGACGAAGGATGTCCCGGCCGGAGAGTTGTGGTTGGGGAATCCGGCCCGTTTTGTAAGAAAACTGGAAGAAGAATGATCTTTTATTCTGACCTGAAGCAAATAACGGCCCTGCACGCCGATGAGATCCACGAGGCGGTGAGCCGCGTGGTGGACTCCGGCTGGTATCTGCAAGGCATGGAAAACAAGCGGTTCGAGCAGGAGTATGCCGGCTACATCGGCACGAAATACTGCATCGGCGTGGCCAACGGCCTCGATGCCCTGATCTGGATCCTCCGGGCCTATCTCGAGATGGGCGTGATGCAGAAGGGGGACGAGGTCATCGTCCCGGCCAATACCTACATCGCCTCCATCCTGGCCATCACGGAAAACGGGCTGACGCCGGTGTTGGTGGAGCCGGACATCGAAACGCTGGAAATTGACGACCGTCTGATCGAGCAGGCGATTACGCCCCGGACCAAGGCGGTCATGATCGTCCATCTGTACGGCCGCTGCGCCTACACGGACAAGATCGGCGATATCTGCCGCAAGCACGGGCTGAAACTCATCGAGGACAATGCACAGGCCCATGGCTGCCGCTTCCAGGGGGGCAAACGGACCGGCTCCCTCGGGGATGCCGCCGGCCACAGCTTCTATCCGGGCAAGAACCTCGGCGCCTTCGGCGACGGTGGCGCCGTCACGACGGATGACGAGGAGCTTGCGAATGTAGTCCGGACGCTGGCCAACTACGGCTCGTCCAAGAAATATGTCTTCGACTATTGCGGCCGCAACAGCCGCCTGGACGAGATCCAGGCCGCCATCCTCTCCGTCAAATTGAAGCACCTGGACGAGGACAACGGGCTCCGCCGTCAGGTCGCCCGTTATTACCTGGAGCACATCGATAACCCCGCCATCTCGCTGCCGCAGGTCCCGGACTGGGGCGCGAACGTGTTCCATATCTTCCCGATCCTGTGCGAACGGCGGGATGAGCTCCAGCAATACCTGAAGGACAACGGCGTCCAGACCCTCATCCACTATCCGATCCCGCCGCACAAGCAGAAGTGCTATGCCGACTGGAACGGATGGTCCTTCCCGGTGTCCGAAAAGATCCACCGGGAAGAGCTGAGCCTGCCGATGAGCCCGGCTCTGACCCGGGAGGAGGTGTATACGGTTGTGGACCTTTTGAATCAGTGGAAATGAACGAAACGCCGCTGGCATCCATCGTCGTCATCACGTACAACCAGGAGAAGTCTCTTCCTGTGACCCTGGATTCCCTTCTGGCCCAGAAGACGTCGTTCCCTTTCGAGATTGTCGTGGGAGATGACTGTTCGAAGGATGGAACTCGGGCCGTCATCGCTGATTATGCGGAACGGTACCCGGAGAGGATCCGTCCCATCTATAATGAACGGAATCTGGGTATCCTCGGAAACTATGTTTCCACCTTGTCCCAGTGCCGGGGAAAATACCGTTCGGCCTGCGCCGGGGACGATTTTTGGAACGATCCGGAGAAACTGCAGTTACAGGTGGACATCATGGAGAAGAATCCGGAGATCGGACTCGTATATACTGACGTATACATGGATTCCGTTACGACAGGGGAGCAGGGCATCCGGAGATGCAAGAATCCGCAGGAGGATACTTTTACCCAGCTTCTCAAGGGCTGTTTCATCACGGCTCCGACGGCCTGTTATCGGGCGAGTCTGCTGGAGTATGTCGATTTCGAAGAGTTTCAGCGGTTGGGTTTCATCATGGAGGATTATCCTATGTGGCTGACCTTCAGCCTTCACACGAAGTTCTATCGCTTGAAGCGTCCCACGGTCACCTACCGCATCGACCGGGATTATATCAACGATCCCAGGGCGGTCGCCCTCCACGCCTGCAAATTTGACGAGGGCTCGACGGCAGTACGGCTTCATTTCCGGAGCAAGTTCCCAGACCGGACTTCGCTGACTGCAGAGGAAATTGAGGACGCCCATTACAAGATGGGATATCTCGCCGGCTTGAACATGAATGACCGGAAGTTTGCGAAGGAATATGTGGACCAGATCCATGACCGCACTCCCTATGTGAAGCGTCTGTCCCGGATCTGCGCCTCGCAGGTACTCTTCTGGTTTTATCAGACTTATCGGTGGCTGACGGGCAAGACCCGGACACCGCTGCAGATGTATTTCGGACAATGAGTTTTGTAAAGACCGTTCGCCATATCTTGCATGTTATCAAGTGCAAGTTGCTGTATGAAAACCGTATAACGCCGGCTTTGTACAAAGTAGGCTGCCGTCTGGGCTTGTTCAAGCCCGATGTCATCATCTATGTCGATGGCGGAATCTGTTCGCAGATGCACCAGTATCTGCTGGGCAGGTATTATGCAGAACAGGGTTTCCGGGTCAGTTATGACATCGGATGGTATGCCCGGAACGGAAAGGACAACAATGGGATCCATTCCCGGATTTTCGAGTTCCGGGAACTGTGGCCGGAATTGCCCATGGAAATTGCGCCGTCCTCCCGGGTGGCTTTCTATTCCAGGGTGTTTCCCGCCAAGCGGAACGGAATGCATTTCCCCTTGCCCGTCACGCCGCCATGCTATCTTCCCGGCTATTATTTCTTTGATGACGAGAAGGCCTACGGGGATATTTTCCGTCGTTATTTCACGCTTGAGAACGCTGTCTCTACAGATAAGCTCTCAGCTGTGAAATCTTGGCCGGGCCCGACATGCGCGGTTCATGTCCGACGCGGGGATCTTGCCAAAATGGATGACACCTTTTATGGCAAAGTGACCGTAGACTATTTCCGCAAAGCCATTCGGTACGTTCGGGAACGATATGAGCATGTCAAGTTCTTCTTCTTCTCTGATGAAATCGAGTGGGTTGAAGAGAACCTGCGGGAATACTATGATGACTTGCCCCACGAACTCATCCGGGGGAACCGAGCTTTCGAGGACTTGAACTTGATGGCTCACTGTGACATTTTCGTCGCCAGCCAGGGCAGTGCCGGGAAAACGGCCGCCCTGATGAACGGCAAGGGCCTTCTCATCTTGAGCGACGATCCCCATGATGTGGTGTGGACCCGCCGATATGGCAACACGCTCGTAATCTCCGATTGACATGAACACCCCCGTCCTCCTCATCACCTTCAACCGCCCTGACCACGTCCGCCGGGTCCTGTCCGCCATCCGAGATGCGCGGCCGTCCTCGCTGTACGTGTTCCAGGACGGCGCCCGGGAAGGAAATGCCGTCGATGCGGTGAAGTGCCCCGAAGTCCGCGCCGTGGTGCAGGAACTGGTCGATTGGGACTGCGACCTGCATACCCTTTACGCGGACCGCAACTACGGCTGCGGCGCCGGCCCGATGACGGGCATCGACTGGTTCTTCCACGAGGTGGAGGAGGGGATTGTCATGGAGGACGACTGCCTCCCGCATCCTGATTTCTTCGGCTACTGCGAGGAACTGCTGGACCGTTACCGGGATAACCCGCAAGTGATGTACATCAGCAGCACCCTATATGACGACCGGTGGAAGTGCGAGGCGTCCTATGACTTTTCGCACTATATGATCACCGGCGCCTGGGCGTCCTGGGCGCGGGCCTGGAAGGGCTTCGACCTGGACCTCCTGACCTTGGATGCGAAGAAGTTCCGCCGGCACTGCAAGAAGCTGCTATACAGCCCCGTGGAGGCCGATTGGTGGTACTTCAAGGTGCTGCAAATCCAGCGCGACAAGGAGAAAAAGAGCTACTGGGACTTCCAGATGCAGATCCATCTTTTCAAGAACAGCGGTTTGACGATCCATCCCCGCGTGAACCTCGTGAGCAACATCGGATTCGACGGGGAGGGGACGCACACGCTGGGGAACGCAAGCGGCATGGGCGACCGGCCCGTCTTCGGCATCCTGCCGCTGACGCATCCGGAATCGATCATGGTCGATACCCGCCGGGATTACGAGTGCTTTGCCAAGTCCCATTCCCGGGGCTGCGTCAAGGATACCGTTTCCCGCATCTACAAGTCGATGATGTTTGACCGCGGCGCCCTGCATGGCGCGCTGATGGCCTATAAGAAACTGAAGCATGGGCGATAAGATCCGCGTCCTGTCCGTCAGCACGTCCGATTATTCCGGTGGCGCCGCCCGGGCCGCTTACCGGATCCATCTAGCCGTTCAGGAATACGGCATCGACAGCCGGATGTTCGTCAAGAAAAAGGAGACCTCGGATGACCGAGTGTCTTCCGTCAGCGACTTTGTGCCACACAACGCCCTGTACCGGGCCTTTGACTGGGTGCGGAACAAGGTCAAGAACAAGTGGCAGCACTATCAGTGGGGGAAATACCCTCGTCGGGGGCCCTACTTCATGTCGGACCTGCGGTCGACGGACATCGGCGGGGCGCTCCGGAAGATCGACTACGACATCCTGCACCTGCACTGGGTGAACCTGCGTTTCCTGCCGCTGGACCAGCTTCCGAAGGATAAGCCCATCGTCTGGACGTTGCACGATAGTTGGCCTTTCTGTGGCATCTGCCATCTTCCCATGGACTGTCAGGGCTATGAGAAGTCCTGCGGCTGCTGTCCTTCGCTATGGTCCAATGACCGGAAGGACCTGAGCCATCAGGTCTGGAGGAAGAAGCATGGATATTACAGAGGCTTGGACTTGCACGTCGTAGCGCCGAGCCGCTGGATGGCGGAAAGCGCCCGGAAGAGCTCGCTCCTGGGCGCCTGTGACATCCGCGTCATCCCGAACTGCCTGGACACGGAAGGTTTCTGCCCCGGAAGCCGGGAAGAGGCCTGCGCCCGTCTCGGACTGGACCCGGACAAGCGCCACATCCTGTTCGGCGCGATGAATGCGGTCGAGGACCGGAACAAGGGATTCGAAGAACTGGCCGATGCGTTGAAACGCATCGCCCCGCGCCATCTGGAAGATACGGACCTGGTGATTTTCGGGACGACCCGTCTCGTCCCAGACCGGCTGGGCGCGCTTACCGTGCGCAGCCTGGGCATGCTCCGGAAGCAGGAAGACATCGTCGCCGCCTATCGGGCCGCGGACGTGACCGTCGTTCCGTCCCTGAGCGAAAACCTCAGCTGCACCATCCAGGAAAGCCTTTCCTGCGGCACGCCGGCTACGGCTTTCGCCATCGGCGGAAACGGCGACCTGATCGACCATCAGGTCAATGGCTACCTGGCCCGCGAAAAGGACTGCGAGGACCTGGCTCAGGGCATCCGCTGGTGCCTGGACCATGCACCGGAACTTTCCCCAGCCTCGCGTAAGAAGGTCCTTGAGAACTATACCCCGGCGGTTGTCGGGGAGAAATATGCCGAGTTGTATCGGTCCTTGAAACGTTAGCCGATGCTGTTCAACTCCCTCGAGTTCGCGGTTTTCCTGCCTGTCGTGTTCCTGTTGTACTGGTTCGTGTTCAACAGGAGCGTGAAGTGGCAGAACCTGTTCGTCGTGGTGGCTTCCTACGTGTTTTATGGCTGGTGGGATTGGCGTTTCCTGATTCTGATCGCGTTCACTTCGGCGTTCAGTTTCTGCTGCGGGCTCTGGATCGACAAGTATCGGGGCACTCCCCGGAAGGCCCGGTTGTTCAGCGCGCTGAACATCGTGGTGAACCTGCTGATCCTGGGGGTGTTCAAGTATTATGACTTTTTCGCGACCTCTTTTGCGAATGCATTCCTGGGTGGGAAGACGGACGGCCTGCTGCTGAAACTGGTCCTCCCGGTGGGTATCAGCTTCTATACGTTCAAGGCGCTGAGTTACGGTATCGACGTGTATCGGGGAAAGCTGGAACCGACGCGGGATATCGTTCAGTATTTCGCCTACGTGGGATTCTTCCCGCAGTTGTTGGCAGGTCCGATCGAGCGGCCTGCGAACCTGCTGCCACAGCTCGCGAATCTCCGGACTTTCGACTACGGGACGAGCGTAGACGGAATGCGGCAGATCCTGTGGGGGCTGTTCAAGAAGGTTGTGGTCGCGGACGGGTGTGCTGTATTCGTGGATTCGGTATTCCCCTCATACCAGTCACAGTCGGGCAGCACGCTACTCCTTGCGGCAATCCTGTACACTTTCCAGATATATGGTGACTTCTCGGGCTATTCGGATATGGCCATCGGCACAGGAAAGTTGTTCGGATTCACGACGATGCAGAACTTCAAGACGCCGTATTTCAGCCGTAACATTGCCGAGTTCTGGCGCCGTTGGCATATCTCCCTGACCACATGGTTCCGGGACTATGTATACATCCCGCTGGGAGGGAGCCGCTGTTCGAAGGCGAAGATTGTCCGGAACACCTTCGTCATTTTTCTGCTGAGCGGCCTGTGGCATGGGGCAAACTGGACCTTCATCGCCTGGGGCGCCTATCACGCCCTGTTGTTCCTCCCGTTGATCCTGCTCGGGAAGAACCGCAAGTACAAGGATGTCGTTGCTCAGGATCGACTCCTCCCTTCCTTGAGAGAGTGCGGCCAAATGCTCCTGACATTCTTACTGGTTGTTGTCGGTTGGATCATTTTCCGGGCGGAGAGCATCGAACAGGCGTATAGCTATTTGTTCAGAATGTCCAGCCACAGTTTGTTCGATCGTCCGGATGCATCTGGAATAACCGGTCTCAGTCTTGCCATAGCAATCATGCTTTTAATGGAGTGGTGTCAAAGAAAGCGTCCGCATGCTTTTGACCTGAGTTACCTGCATCAGCCAGTTGTGCGTTGTGCACTGGATGTTGCGGTTATTCTACTTATTATCGTCCTTGGGGGACCTTCTGAGAACTTTATCTATTTTCAGTTCTGATGAGAAAGTTCTTGCAGAGACTGTTCGTTTCCGCGGTCGTTTTATTTTTTATGACCGGCCTCATGGATTATGTCATCTGTAGAGGGCTGCTGAATATGGAGGACTATCGTTTTCAAGATTATGCGGCGATGTTGAGGGGAGGGATGGATCGTGATCTGTTAATAATGGGCAACTCGCGCGGGAAAGCCCATTATGATCCGCGTGTGCTGGATTCACTCTTGCACACAGATTCCTTCTGCATAGGAGTAGGCGGCTATCCTTTTAATATTCAGTTGTTAAAGTATGGCTTATACCGAGAGCACAATCGGAAACCAAAAGTTATTATCCAGGATGTGGATATGCAGGCTTTTGAGACTTTAACGGATATCCGTCACCATCACCAATCTGAACAGTTTTTCCCTTTGGTATATGATCGAGGGGTGAGAAAGGAATTGAAAAAAGTTGGATATGGCATCCCGGAACTCTTCTTGCCGATGTATCGTTTTTTCGGTTACCAGCAAGCAATCAAAAACGGGCTGTTGGAAGCACTGCATCTGAAGCATTACGTTTCTTTTCCCGCGTATAAGGGGCATCGTCCTGAAAACGGGCCATGGAATGGCACGGTTTTAAGGGAGATGGATACGGTCGATGTTGTTGTTTCGGATGATCGGAAGGTGCTGTTTGAATCTTTTTTGGCCCGTTGTCAGCAGGATTCGGTTTTAGTTGTCATGGTTTATTCGCCCATGTATGTCGGGGCACGGGAGAAACTACAAGGACTGGAGGATGTTAGAACTTATTTTTCAAAAACTGCAAAACATTTCGGTTTTGTTTATTTGGACTATTTAGACGATCCGATCTGCCAGGACTCGACTAATTTCTGCGTATCCGTGCATATGAATCCGACCGCGACGAAAGAATTCACAAGGATGTTGTGCCGGGACCTTGACAGCCTCTCAACGATGAATTAGAGATATGCAACTGTCCATCATCACGATCAACCGCAACAACGCGGCCGGGCTGGAGAAGACGATGCAAAGCGTCCTTTCCCAGACTCGGACAGATTATGAATACGTCGTCGTGGATGGCGCCAGCACGGATGGCAGCGTGGCTGTCATCGAACGGCTGGCACCGGCATTCGGCGACCGTTTGAAATGGGTGTCCGAGCCCGACAAGGGCATCTACAATGCCATGAACAAGGGCATCGAGATGGCGACGGGGGAGTATATCCAGATCCTGAACGGCGGGGACAGCCTGGTTTCGCCGGAGGTGGTGGACAGGATGTACGCCGCCGTGGAGAGAGAGAATCATCCATCCATCCTATATGGCAATTTGCTGAAGGATCTGGCGGATGGCCGAATGCAGCGAGACCGCAGTTTTGCCGGTGAGGAGATGACCCTGCTCGGATTCTTTCAGGGGACGTTGAATCATTCTCCGGCTTATATACGGCGGTCCTTGTTTGAGAAATATGGCCCGTATGATGAGTCTTTGAGGATTGTTTCCGACTGGAAGTGGTACCTGCAGGCCATCGTTTTCGGCGATGAAAAGCCCGTCTATGCCGATATTGACATAACCCTGTTCGACATGAGCGGCATCAGCATGACCAACGAGGGGCTCCGTATTTCGGAGCGCTCGCAGGTCCTGCGCGAACTGGTCCGTCCTCCCATCCTGTCTGACTATGAAGAATGGACGGAGGACATTCGCCGTATCATGCGGTTGAGGAAGCATCCCTGGGCTTACAAGATTTTCTGGTTCCTGGAGCGGGTCCTGTTCAAGCTGGACAAACGGAAGGATAAATAGGTCAACGGATGAAACTGTCCATCATCGTCCCAGTCTATAATGTGGAGGCGTATTTGCAAAAATGCGTCGCCAGCCTGTTGGACCAGGACCTGTCGAAAGAGGATTACGAGATCATCCTGGTGGACGATGGTTCCACCGATGGCAGCGCCGTGCTTTGCGACACCCTCGCGGCAGAACAGGGCAACATCCGCGTCATCCATCAGCCGAACCGCGGCCTCAGCGGGGCCCGGAATACGGGAATTGCTGCCGCGACAGGGGAGTACATCCAGTTCGTCGATTCGGACGACTTCCTGACTCCGAAGGTGTTGGGCTCCCTGGTCGGACAGATGGAAAAGCGGGAACTGGACGTTCTCCGGTTCAATTATCAGGATGTGAACATGGCCGGTGAAGTGTTCGAACCGAATAAGTACGTCAAGCCCTATGTGGATTTTTCCGGGGAGGTGTGTGACGGCTTGACTTTCCTGAACGAGCGTTTGGGTTTCGCCTGCTACGCGTGCCAATTCATCGTCAAGGCAGCCCTCTTGCAGCGGGAAGGAAACGGGTTCAAGGAAGGGATCTATTTTGAAGATGTCGAATGGACCCCCCGGATCCTGCTCCAGGCCGGGCGGGTTGCATCGACCGATACCGTCGTCTACAACTATCTGTTCCGGACCGATTCGATTGCCCGGAATACGGATTTGGAAAAAAAGCGGAAGGCGATCCGGGACAAGATGACCATCCTGGACGGTTTTGACGTCCTGCGGCGGCAAGTCCGGGACGACCGTTGGTTCAAAGGGATGACAGCCCAGGTTGCCTTGTCCTGTCTGGTCATTGTCGGCCAATATTTCTTCCCGCAGCGCAAGGAGTATATCAAGATGCTGCGGAAACGAGTGTTTTTCCCGCTTTCGGCCTATCACGCCACGAAATCAGCCAGATGGAAGATCTGGCTGGCCAACGTGTCGCCTTCCCTGGTCTGCCGGTTTTATCATCGCAAGTAATGAAGGTCGCGTTTTTCCTGGGAGGTCTCCGGCGAGGAGGCGCGGAGTCTCTCGTTTACGACATCTGCCGCAAGCGGGCCGAAGCACCGTTCGATTTCTGCGTCCTTTATCGGAAAGACGATGATTTCTCGGACGCGTTCCGCGCAACCGGTGTGGAAATGATCCTGGTCAAGCGGGCCGGGAACATGCTCAAGTACCTGCGTGCGCTGCGGAAGGCTGTCCGGGACCATCACATCGACATCGTCCATGCACAGACGGCCTCGAATGCGATGGTCAGCATCCTGGCCTTGTCCGGCACGCGGGTGAAGGTGGTGACTACCTTCCACGGCTTCTCCTTCTCGAACGCCCCGAAATGGTACCGGAAACTGGTTTACGGCGGCAGCAAGCGGATTGTTTGTGTCAGCGAGTTCGAGAAAAGGCATTACGAGCGTAAATGGGGTTTGCCGGCGGACAACAAGCTCCGGGTCGTCCATAACGGCATCGACTTTTCCAAACTGGACAGCTCCATTCCGGATCTTACACAGCCTGTCAAGGTCGAGGACAAAGTACTGAACCTCATCATGGTCGGCAGCTTCATCGAGGGGCGAGCGCAGCCCTTCGCCTGCCGGGCCCTGCATCGACTGGATCAGCAGGGCGTTCCGTTCCATATGTATTTCGCGGGACGCCGGGACGAGGCGGAACCCTGGCGCTATGACGACTGTGTCTCTTATTGCCGGGAAAACGGTCTCGCGGACAAGGTCACTTTTCTGGGGAACCGTTCCGACATCCCCTGGCTTCTCCGCCAGATGGATCTCTTCCTGTACGCTACAGACCATGACACCTTCGGCATCGCCGTCATCGAGGCCATCGCGAGCGGCCTGCCTGTCGTCGTGAACGACTGGGACGTGATGAAGGAGATCACGCAGAACGGAGAATGGGCGACCCTATACAGGACCGGGGACGAGGAAGACTGCGTCTCCAAGATCCTGGCCTGGATGGACCGCCGTCCCGGGGCGCCCGCAGACGCCGTCCGGACGCATTTCAGTATCGAGAACCATATTCAAGCCTTGAACAGTATCTATGAAGAGGCCGCTCTATAACGCCGTCCGCAGTCTGTTTCACAAACCGCGGCATTTCGTCAGCGCATTGTGCTTCCGGCTCAGTTTCCTGTTCCCGGACGAGCTGTACTTGAAGATGATCCACCGCCTGGAACTCGGTCGGAAACTGGATCTGAAGAACCCGAAAACCTACAACGACAAGCTGCAGTGGCTGAAGCTCTACTGCCATCGGCCCGAGTTCACGATGATGGCGGACAAGGTGGCGGTAAAACCCTTCGTGGCGGAAAGGATCGGGGCGGAATATGTGGCGCCGCTGATCGGTGTCTGGGACCGGGTCGAGGATATCGAATGGGACCGCCTGCCGCAGAAGTTCGTCCTGAAGACGAACCACGACGGAGGCAATTTCGGCGTGGTCATCTGCAAGGACAAGGATACCTTCGACCGGGCGAAGGCGGAAAAGCGGCTGAAGGCCTCCCTGCGGCGGAACACGTACTTGCTGGGACGGGAATGGCCGTACAAGAACATCCCGCGCAAGGTTTTTGCCGAGGAGTATATCGAGGACCAAGGGCACGAGGAATTGCTGGACTATAAGTTCTACTGCTTCGACGGGAAGGTCCGCATCGTGTTCATCGCGAGCGGCCGCCAGACCGGAAAGGAGGTTTGCATCGACTACTACGATACGGATGGCAACCACATCGACGGCTTGCGCCAGTCTCATCCCAATGCGCCTGTGCCGCCCGCTAAGCCGATCCATTTCGATTTGATGAAGTCGCTGGCGGAGAACCTTTCGGAGGGGATTCCGCATGTGCGCGTGGACTTTTACGAGGCTAACGGAAGCGTGTATTTCAGTGAATTGACGTTCTTCCCGTACGGCGGATGGGCGGCCTTCCATCCCGAGAAGTACGATACCATCCTGGGAGATTATCTGAAATTGCCGTAGATTCACTATCTTTGTAAGTTTTTACAGGATCAGACCATGAAGATTCTCATTACCGGCGGCGCCGGATTCATCGGCAGCAACCTGTGCGAGCACTTTGTCGGGAAGGGTCACGACGTGACCTGCCTGGACAACCTCTCCACGGGCTTCCTGCATAATATCGAGCCTTTGAAGGCGGCTCCGAACTTCCGCTTCATCCAGGGCGACATCCGCGACCTGGACACCTGCCGCGAGGCGGTGAAGGGGCGCGACGTCGTGCTTCACGAGGCGGCGCTGGGCTCCGTGCCCCGCAGCATCAACGACCCGATCAACACCAACGCGAACAACATCGACGGTTTCCTGAACATGCTGGTCGCGGCGCGGGACGAGGGTGTGAAGCGCTTTGTCTATGCCGCCAGCTCCTCCACGTACGGGGACAGCAAGGAGCTGCCTAAGGTGGAGCACCACATTGGCCGCCCCCTGTCGCCCTATGCCATCACCAAGTTTGTCAACGAGCTGTATGCCAATGTGTTCTCCTCCCTGTACGGGCTGGAGACCATCGGCCTGCGTTACTTCAACGTGTTCGGCCGCCGGCAGGACCCGAACGGGGCCTATGCGGCCGTGATTCCGCTCTGGGTGAAGGCGCTGATCCGTCACGAGTCGCCCTTCATCAACGGGGACGGCTCCTATTCGCGTGACTTCACGTACATCGACAATGTCATCCAGGCCAACGAACTGGCGGCGACGGTTTCCAAGGAGGAGATCGTGAAGCGTTCGACCCTGTACAACA
>JAEEGJ010007317.1_pt1 | contig 31834 bp, 35 predicted proteins | sample 8958761 | NCBI WGS metagenome assembly JAEEGJ01 (sample SAMN16246546, study PRJNA631951) | gut metagenome | biome: gut microbiome; feature: rumen; material: RS-attached | host: Bos | place: Iran: Karaj | collected 2018-10
GGCTGTGCGGGTTCGAGTCCCGCTTCGAGCACTCCTTTAAGGACACAGCAAAAACCTTCGTTGAAATGGTTGGCGTCAGACTTTTAAGATCATCATTAACCGCTCTCCTTCTGTTGGGAGCCCTGCACGCCAGCGCATCGGATTACAGATTCAACCTATACCTTGGCATCGGCCCCATAAAGATGAAGGCCGGAACTGCACGTCTGTATGACAGTGAGGTCATCTATGAGGGCCGTGCAGCCGTAAGGACCGCCATGGAGATGAGCACCAATTCCAAGGCCGATAAGGTATTCTGCCTGCGCGACACCATAGAGTCCTTCAACACAAAACAGGGAGAGAGCATCTACTTCATCAAGAAGGTCAACGAGGGCGGCAAGCACAACCGTGAAACCGCACAGTTCTCAATGGACCGCGACAAGTACATAGTCAACCTGGAAACCTGGGACATGAATACCGGAAAGCGTACAAGCCGTTCCACCGAGTGGCGCCCCACCCGTATATTTGACCTTATGAGCATGATTGCCTTCACCCAGAAGATAGACACCTCTGACAGCGAGCCCGGCCGTACCGAGTCACTGCCCATGGTAAACGGCAATATGGTTGTGGAGCAGTATCTGGTCTATACTGGCAACAAGAAAGTAAAAGCCGATAACGGCCGAACATATGATTGTATGGTAATTTCCATAAGGGACTACAAGGAGGGCAAGGAGCGTGAGACCGTCAAGGCATACGTTACCAATGACTCCAAACATACACCGATCCAGTTGGATATCATACTGGGTACCGGTACTTCAATTAAAGCTGTACTCAAATAATATGAAACTCACTGAAAACCGTTGGCTGACAGGACGCGGATTCGGAGTCCACTCTCCATGGGCATATGACCTGATTGACAATGTCATCAACGAACGCCATCCGTACTATGCCTATGAGGATCTCTATCCCTACTGGGAAAAGGCGCCCCAGTATCTTCCGCAGTATCCGCAAAGCCGGGACGAACTTCTGTTCCGCCTGGTGAACCGTTTCAATCCCAAGTTCATACTCGAGGTTGGAACAGGTGCAGGTGTGAGTACCGGTTATCTGGCATCGGTCTCAAAACAGTCCAGGGTAGTGACTGTAGACTTTCCCCATCCGGCCGAAAAAGAGGTACGCCGCAACATAAGGAAAATCCCGAATATTGAGTATATTGCAGCCGATGTCATGGAGACCGTGCAGGACATTCTTGACAACAGCGACATTCCTCAGTTCATACATGTAGCCCACACTGCGTTGTGGAGACAGGTTGTGGAGATGATTCTGCCGTACGCAAAACCCGAGACCGTCATCGTGGTTGAGGATCTGGGCAAGAAGCAGAAGAAGGAGTGGTGGAGTGAGGTTATCAAGGATGAACGTATAGGAGTTACTTTCCAGCTCAAGAAACTGGGCCTGCTGTTCTTTGACCCCAAGATAACCAAACAACACTACGTGTTATGAGCAAGATATATACCCGTACAGGTGACAAAGGTACCACCAGTCTGGTGGGCGGTAAGCGCGTAAGCAAGACAGACCCGCGTCTGGACGCATACGGCACCATTGATGAACTCAACTCGTTCATAGGCCTTATGCTCTCCGTCATGGACGGTAAGGCAGAGAGTGCTGAAAACATACGGTGGATTCAGCAGAAACTGTTCAATATAGGAGGCTGTCTGGCAACTGACACCGCCTCTTTCCCGCTGCCCGACAGTTGCAAGGTCCTGGCACCCGATGTGGAGCGGATGGAGCATATGATAGATGCGCTTACAGACGGACTGCCAGAGCAACGCTCTTTCATACTTCCGGGCGGTACCCAGGCAGCATCATACGCCCATGTGGCCCGCACCGTATGCCGCCGCGCAGAACGCCTTATCCTGGCACTCCCGGATGATGCAAAAGCGCCCTCAGAACTGCTCCAGTACATAAACCGTCTGTCTGATTATCTGTTCGTTTTGGCACGCCGTATAAACTTTTTTGCAGGTGTTGATGAAAATATTTGGTAGAACTTTCGTATAACTAATTTTTTTATACTTTTGCACCCCTATAAAAGCAAACCTTAAAACACCGTTTTTACTATGTATTGGACATTGGAACTGGCATCAAAACTGGAAGATGCACCTTGGCCCGCAACCAAGGATGAACTTATTGATTACGCCGTCCGTTCAGGAGCCCCGCTCGAGGTCATTGAGAACCTCCAGGAGATAGAGGATGAGGGAGATATTTATGAAAGCATAGAGGACATTTGGCCCGATTATCCCAGTAAGGAGGACTTTTTCTTTAACGAAGATGAATACTAATAGGGTTTCAAAAGATAAATTACTAATTTTCAATACTTTATAATTTAAGCAGTGGGTAGTCCCACTGCTTTTTTACTATCCGTTTTGATAGAAAAAGCACCTATTTTTACCCCCAAACTACCCGTTTGACTACCCATCCAAATTGAAAATCCTCCTAAAAAAAGGAATAGTAAATAAGTGAGAGAGTCCGGCGTTAAAACCGGACTCTCTCACTTACTATCTTCAATGAGGTTTCTATCAAAATTTGAAGTTTAGTTTCTCTTTCACAACCTGTTCCAAAGTTGAAGGGAGCACAGATGCATATACTTTTTCCGTCGTCAATACAGAAGTGTGTCCCATCAATGTAGAGATGGTCTTCACATCAACACCTTTGTTCAATCCAATGGTAGCAAAGGTATGGCGGGAAATATGAAAATGTAGAGAGAATGGAAGTCCTATCTTTTCCCCAAGGGTCTTCAATGAAGTATTGATAGATTTGTCTTTTGCATTCAATGTCTCTTTAAGATGTTCGCAATCGCCAAGGTCAAATTCATCATCCAATATGCCAAATACATAATTCTCATTTCTTCCCCTCCACTTTTCCAGAATATTAATACTCCCATCAGAAATCGGGATGGTTAGCATCTTTGCTTTTCTGGTATGTCCTTTCACCTGTAGATGTCTAATTACTTTTCTATCAACATCTATCTCCTCCCACCTTAAAGTTGCTATATCACTGAACCGCAATCCACCGGTGTATACGGCAAACATAAACATATCAAAGAAGTCTTTTGTCCTAGCATATTTTGATTCCTTCACCACTTCTATCAACTTTTTTATCTGTTCCTCCGTCAGGTAATGTGTTGTTTCTGAATCAAGATCTTTTGCATCTGGTGGAAGATAAAGCCTACATATCTCATCACAAGTGTCTCTATCTATCCATCCTTTTCTACACATCACCTTAACGGTCTTAAAAATTGGAGTCAGCGACTTGTTGATAGTTCCATTTGTGTTCTTTTTCCCTTGTCTCCATTTGATATAATCCTTTATTAACTGCAATGTCAGGTCTTTACAATACAGAGTAGTCCTGTCATTCTTGTCCAATTCTTTCTCCTCCTGCAAGAATTCCTCAAATTTCCTCATATAGCATATTATGTTATCCCACACAGAATAGCCGATCTTCCCTATCAAATAGAGTTCTCTGTTATGCTGTAGCACAAATTCCACAAATGGTACAGCTCCAAACTGCTTTTCTTTTTCGGCGTCATATGTCCCATTGAGGATGCTTCTTAATATAGGAACTGGAATTACCTGGTTCTTCTCCACTAGCAGCTTGTTGATTTTGTCATCAATCTCCCTTTTCAGATTCACCAATCTCTGATTTAGAATAACTGATTTAGGATGTCCATCTTTCCCACCCTTAACGTACTTACCATCACCCTTATCTCCTAACCAAAGGTCAGGACGGACGGAGATACCTGTTGCTTTCTTTACAGATATCCCCTGAGTACAATACTGGAGTATCACCCTATACTCCCCAAATTCATTTGGGTTTGAGTCTTTTCTCAGCAAATACTTTCCATCCATAACTCAACTAGCTTACATAACTAACGTGATTGTTCCTGATGAGAGCATCTACATCTTTCTGGGTGAAGATTATTGTTCTTCCCACCTTAGCATATGCGAGTTCCCCATCCTGACGCAACTTTTCAATTACTGATTTTCCTACTTTGAGGTATTCACACAAACTTTTTGTGTCATATACCTTTTCAACTCTATCCTCCTTGATGTCTTTCAGGTTTAAGAGGATGGTGTCCATCTTTTTTTCTAATTGTTCTAGATTCTCCATATTATAAATTTTAATTTAACACAGATTTGACCTCTCCACACTTTCAGACCCTAGGTTATCATCCACTAGTAAGAGGCATCATACCAAATATAACAACTTTTTTGAATTTTGACGGGAAGCCTCATTTCGTGCATTACAGTATGTTCAAACGTCATTTTCAACGTCATTGTACTATATTACATACAGCTTGTGCGCCGCGGCTATCCGTCGTGTCATTCTGTCACATCACCGGATAGTCACTTCGGCGACAGAAGATATTTTTAGGTAAGGTATTTATTGTAATAGATTGAAATGATTTATATTTGTGTTTTACGTAAGTAGTAAATCAATCTAGCAATAGAAATTGAAACTTGTCTTTAATGGAAGGGTACGTAGACATTTGTAATAGGTCTATCCAATTGCCAAATTGGATAGATAATTTCATTTTTGACAGACTTGGCGGAACCTTTCATAAAAGTAATTCAGACATGACCGTGATAGATTGGGATAGCGAAAGAATATTAAATTATTTGGGTACATACTTTCCGCGTAGTTATACAGAATCATATTGTATTTTTCATCAGTTTCTAACAGATACTAAACTCTTCAGCGGTAGGAAGGTGGTTTCAATTTTAGATTTCGGCTGTGGTACTGGTGGTGAAGTTTTTGGATTTGCCTCAGCTCTAGTTGAGTGTCGTCCAGAAATTGAATGTATCAGAGTAAAAGCTATTGATGGAAATCAATTTGCTTTGAATCGTTTTGATGACATTCGAGAGGAGTTTAATAGAATTAATCCGCTACAAATATTAAGTAATCCCTCTGCAGTACACATAGAAGATTTCTATGATTTAAACATCTTAGATTCGATTATTGCTAATAACTACGATGTTATACTTTCTTTCAAAGCTGTATGTGAGTTTGTAACTAAACAACAATTTGAAGAAAAAAACGCATATGAGTACCTATCGCGTTTTATGATTCCGAGATTGTCGAAAAATGGAATTATGCTTCTTGTTGATGTATCAACCAGAAATAGTGTTTCAAATAAATGGCTGCCGGATATGATGGATAATGGGTTGGCGGCATCTGGAGCTTTTGTATTAGCTAGGAACAAGGGATACAATGAATCTTTTTCAGTCTCCCATTCTAGACAAATAAATGACATTAGTAAAATTGCATGGAGATTAATAAGACAGAATAATATCGAAAGCTAAAACAACAAATATGGCTAAAAAAGATTGGATGATTATTGAATCCGAGTTGGATGAGGACCAAATAAAGGTATTAATGGCAACTAATGATAAGTCATGTCTTGTTAGCGGTTGTGCAGGTAGCGGAAAATCTGTTCTCGCACTCATTAAGGCCCAACGTATACAAAAAGAAAAGGGCAATGATTATCAGATTATTGTTTTCACAAAGGCATTATGTAATTATATGAATGCTGGCCGGGAAACACTTGGACTTCAAAATGACTTTAATTATCATTGGTATTGGAGAAATAGACTTTATTGCCCAAAGGCAGATTATGTAATTGTTGATGAGATCCAGGATTTCAGTAAAGAAGAAATACAAGAATTTATTGATGCAACAAGGAAAAACTTTTTCTTTTTTGGGGATACTGCTCAATCAATATATGAAGGTTTGAAAGACACAATACCTGTAAATGGTATTAACCGATTGTTCTCAGCGGATAAAGAACCTAAGAATTTCTCTCTCTATAGAAACTATCGACTTCCTGTTCCCGCAGCTAGGGTTGCTCAATATGTGGGCATTGATCTTGATGCTTTTGATGAGAGAACATATAAAAGCAAAGAGACCGCAATCCCAAGGTTTATCTCATACAACGATTTGAATTCACAAATCAAGGCAATCTCATCCATTATTCAACGCGGAAATCTAACGGATGTGGGAATTTTGTTGCCTCATAATGAAAATGTTAGAGAAGTCAGCTCTCTGTTGAACGATTATGGGGTTAATCATGAAGCAAAATATGAAGATAAAGAAGATTGGCGCAATGGTGTAAACAATCTGGATTTTTCAACATCAAATCCAAAGGTTATGACATATCATAGTGCTAAGGGCTTGCAATTTGAAGCAGTCTTTTTGCCAGATATTTGTCCTCTTTCAGACGAAGAAGAACGTAGAGTATCTGAGCAGAAAGCATTATATGTAGCAATGACCCGTACTTATCGCTATCTGTATATTATGTATTCTGGAGTTCTTCCTGAACCATTAAACCAGGTTCCGAATTCCCTTTATTTAACGACAGAAACAGATGTAGTAGAGGATATTTAATATGAAAACGTTTTATATACCTACAACAACGCTAAACTTTAACAATATACTCTCAAGTGAGAGTATATCACCAAAAGCGTTTTACAAAAATCGGTTGTTTGGTTATAGCCGTTGGGCTTCTATACCAGAGAATCCATTTGAGAATAGCATAGTGCTTTATGATCAGGCTGTTTTTTTTAATAGACCAAAGTCTGATTATGAGGATCATCCACTTTTGTTAGAAGTAGTTTTGGATGAAGACTGTTTATCTGCTTTAACAGCTTTAGATGAGCATGTCTTTTTGTTAGATCGCACCATTTATCTGAATCCTTTTACAACAAAAATATATTTCTTCTCTGAAAATGAAAGAAAGATTGCTTTGTCGCTTTCAGATTCAAGTATTGAAACAAAGTTTGTTCGTTTATATCAGAAAAGGATATACGTTGTTACACCGCCTATATTTACTTACAGTTTATCAAACTTTTCAAAGGAACAACAATCTCTCAATTTATCTGAGATAGAAAAAGATAAACGAATTAATAGAATGAAAGGCCTGTTATATGGTTATTACATTGGTGGGCTCCTCTCAGCTACTCTTGACGATGTTATAAGAATAAACACTTTAAGGGAAATACATAATGTTTACGCTGCCATTTTAACTAGCGTTGACCATAATGCAAATCCACAGCAATATGAAAGATTAAAAGAATTATATTCTATAATACAGCCTGAGATACCTTTGTTTACTAAGTTGTCCAAACTTGTTGCAGAAAAAAATCTCTTTGATTCTATAATATCTCTGGTTCGAGAAGAATATGGATACATACGTGGGGAAATTGATGTTAATAAAAAGATAGCGCAACTTCTTTCTTATACAGGACAAGAGGGGAAGAATCCCGTTATTGAAGAAGTAATCAACCTGATTAAACATCAGGAATATGAGATGGCAAAAAAAGTAGTGCCTGTTTCTGTTCTTAATGGTGAATTAATATTAAGCGAAGGGTTAATACCAAGACTAAACTTATCATTTGTTCCGGAAGAAGATAAAGAACTATATAGAGCTTGGGTTTGTGATGTTTTTTCAAAGGATGAGTATTCGGGCAAAATAAGCACCTTTAAAGAGATGTTGTCCGATGATGTTACTAGGAAGGCAAAAGAAATAAGTAAAACCGAATGGAAAGGCTCGTATCCCGAAATAACTCTAAACTCTTTGAGGCGTCATGTAAGAGGAGATGAATATAATCATACATGGAAAGATGACATCTATTCGGCTCTGTCTTCTGTTATTATTAGAGGTGATGATTGGCAAAAAATGCTCCGATTCATGCAGGAAAAAATGTTGACCGATTATCGCTTGGCCTTTTCTATGTATGGAGCCATTAATGGCTTCGCTAATCTTCCACGTGATTTCACAGATGTATTATTTAATAGTGACCGTCAGTATATTGCCGACGTATATTGTGAGATATATGGCCAATTGTTAGGTGTAGATTTAACTACAATTATAAAGAAAGAGCCTATCATCATTCAAAGCTCATTATCAATTGTAGAAGATAATACACCAGAAAGGGATTCTGTTGGCGATTTTGAGTCATTAATGGAAGAGATTGTAACCAAATGTTCTGGGGCAAAAAAAGATAAGCGTATTTACGAATCACTGTTTGTAGGATGCGGTGGATTGAATAAAGCTTTCGTAGATGCTGTTTGTTCTGATACATCATTAAACAAGGGAAAAGGCGTCCAACGTGGTATAGTTCAATTACTACTAAAAAAGATCAAGGGGGCTAAAGAAGCAAAACAGAATAACCAAACCGTTACCAAGACTGCCCCGGTTAAAACAGATAGGTCTCTATTTACAGACGCATTCTCTTCAACTGGATTTTTTCTGACTGATTTTGATTATCTATCAAATAACTCTGAATTTATTGCCATTGTTTCACGTTCAAGGAAAAAATGGATGGATGATTTAATATGGTTTATAGATGCTCATAAGCCAGGTAGCCAAGAAACATATTACAAAGGTAAATCTACAGACAACAAGACTGTTATTAATCAGTTTATTAATTTCAAGAAAGGTATTTACCGCGGCGCGAAAGACTTCCTATTTAAAACGTATAACATAAATGGATGAGAGGATACAAATATTAAGGCAAAATGGTGAAATGGTCGAAGGCGTAGCTCCTGTTATCATTTCGGCTAGCAGATCCACGGATATTCCAGCTTTTTATGCTAAGTGGTTTATTAATCGCTTAAAGGCTGGGTATTGCGTTTGGTACAACCCTTTCAACCAAAAGCCAATGTATATCTCTTTTGCCAAGACAAGGGTGATAGTTTTTTGGACTAAAAATCCCGAACCAATCATACCTTTTCTTCCTGAAATAGAAAAAAAAGGCATTAAGTACTACTTCCAGGTTACATTAAATGACTATGTTGATGAGGGCTTTGAACCAAATGTTGGTCCTTTAGAGCATCGTGTGGAGGTTTTCAAACGCCTATCAAATCTTATAGGTAAAGAAAAGGTTATTTGGCGCTTCGATCCACTTATAGTTACGCCCAATCTATCTGCAAGACAATTACTTACTAAAGTTTACCATGTCGGCAACCTATTGAAAGGGTATACAGATAAACTGGTTTTTAGTTTCATAGATGTAAAAGCTTATCGCAAAGTACAGAATAATCTCATAAAAGAAACGCCGTTCTATTCTCGAGAAAATGTGGAAAAAGCAGAACCTTCAGGAAACTATTTAATAGAACTTGTAGAGGGTCTAGCTAAATTACGAGACCATTGGAAAAGTGAAGAATGGAATCTGACTCTAGCTACTTGTGGCGAAAGTATTGATTTAGAAAAGTACGGCATTGAACATAATCGTTGTATAGATGGTGAACTAATGGAACGTCTTTTCTCAGAGGACAAAGAGTTAGTTTATTACTTGAGAACAGGGAAACTTCCCGAACCTGATTTATTCGGGAACATTCCTGAAATACCTATAGACAGAAAAGATCTCAAAGATAAGGGGCAGCGTAAAGTATGTGGATGTATGATAAGCAAAGATATTGGGATGTATAACACCTGCCGTCATTTTTGCGTGTATTGTTATGCCAACGCTAGTAAGGAAGTTGTTCTTAAGAACAAAGAACGTCACAATGATAATTCGGAGAGCATTATCGACTAGAATAATGGAAAAACTAACCTTAGTTGACAATCAAAGACAATATGATAACAAAAGTCATAGATGGTGCTCCTTCGGAAATTGAATCAAAACATCCTGGAGTAAAAAAAATCGACCTACAAGATCATCGTTCTCGTAGGGTATGGAAGGATGGCGCAACATTTCATATAACTCAAGTCTGTTATGTGGAGGTAACCAATGATAAAGGTAATACATATTACAACATAGGTCTAGATACTGATTATGGATGCATTATATACCTTTCCATGCTTGCAAACTCTTTAAAGCGTGTAAAAGGAGGGGATGGAAAACTAAAAGATCTACAGTTGGAGTGTGATTTGTTTACTGTGGCTAATAAATATCGTGCTGATTTACATCCGGAGCTGAAAGGCAAAGGCGAATTCTGGGCGGCAAATAAAATTCTAAATGATGTAAAAGATAAAACCATCATAGTGTCTCGCTCTCCTTATTACACTGTTATTGGCAATAGAAATGGTAGAATGGAAGAGTACGAAACAACCTTTCCTTTATTCAATTTCGTATGATTGTTTAGTTGATCACTTTTCAAAAGGTCTATGCCTTTGACTCTTTTATAGCAAATCAAAGACTATCATAGATAAATGAGTGGTATTATAAAAAGTAACGCGCTAGATCCTTATTACCATTACTTCAGGTGGATCTTATGTAACAACTTGCGTCTTCAAGTTGCTGATGGTAGATGGCCAGAGATAAAAGATCCATCTCTTATCTATTACAATAACATCGGTAATTCACACATTATATCGGTGAGCATTACGGAAATGAATGGAGCATACATTGAGTCATTGGAGATATTCACAAGATGGAATGAAAAAACAGAGAATAGCCGTGTGTGGTGCAGACTAAGTTTAGATACTCATCGTCAAGATGACATAAGAGCCAAGATTGAGACTATTCATTGGGAAAAGTTGAATCAGTTGGCAGGGATTATGAAACTACATAATATTGCAATAGACCCTTCTCATAATGATGACTATTATATAGACACGAATTGCTTAGAGGATAATATGAGTGTGTTCAGACATTTCATAGATCTTTCTATTCCTGTGCTAATCAAGAAATAAATATTAACTGCTATTCAAAAGTAATACAGCCCATAGCACTATTGAAGCCCCTTTGCACAATAGGCAGAGAGGCTTCTTTGATACTAGATTCTTGTCCCCTGGATATTCAGGTGTGTATAGCGCTCTAAAGATACCGGCCGTAGCGCTCTAAGGGGTACCACTTTAGCGCGCAAATGGGTACCGGCTTAAGAGCCTGTAGATTTTGTGCGGTAAATATATGTCTATTTTTTCTTTTTACGTCTCATTGACTCTCCTTTTAGTTCTATATGGATTGCATTGCTGACCAATCTGTCCATGATGGCATCAGCCAGTGTGGGTTCAGCAATGTAATCATACCACTTGGCTACTGGCAGTTGTGAGATGATGATCATTGATTTACGGTCATATCTTTCTTCCAGTATTTGTAGCAATGCCAGCCTGGAGTTGGTGTCCAGGGGCTGCAATCCAAAATCATCCAGTATTATAAGATCGTTCTTCTCCAGACGTGTGATTACCTTCAAAAAGGATCCATCCATCTTGGCTAGGGCGATTTTCTCTATAAACTTATTCATGTTGATGTACTCTGTACGTAATCCCAGATAACAGGCCTGGCGTCCAATAGCGCAAGCCAGATATGACTTGCCACACCCTGTAAGGCCCGTTATGAGCAGGTTTTCTGCTCTACGTACAAAACTGCAGTCGGAGACTTCCAGCAGCTTTGATTTGGTCAGGTTACGTGTTTCAGAGCACTCTATATCCTCCAGATTGGCATTGTATCTAAGTTTACTAGTCTTGAGATACATCTGCGTTTTCTGGTTGTCGCGGTAAAGTTGTTCAGCTTCGGCTATTTTGGCTATTGCCAGGTCCATATCAGGACGTTCTGACACAGGCATGAGAGTTATTGCTTTATAAGCGTCTGACATACCCTTGAGCTTGAGTTTGTAAAGGAGATCTATGGTTTCTTGGGTATTCATGACTTCAGCCTATTATCTGTGAGTAACTTTCCGCACCTCTCACATTCTCATTGCGAGGAGTGATTGATATGATTTCTGTAGATCCGACACCTATAGCCTTATCCATATTGTTCTCAATCATGTTCTTGAGCATCTGGATGGAAAAGGTCTCTGTCTGCAGATGTATGTAGTAGCATGCCTTCTCGACACGTCTCTCGCCATGTTTCTCGGCAAACCTGAAAAACGACTGGCAGTTCCTGTAAGCGTATTGAGGCAGGATGGGCCCGTTTATGATATTGCTGACGGCCCATTTTGATTCTGGACCTATAGACATAGCCCGTTTGAGATAGTCATCAGCGTTGAGCTCGCGGCTTCTCTTATATGCCTTGTGGTTAAGAGGCATATGGCTTTCATCAGTCGTGTAGGCAAACTTCTCAAAACTCCTGCGGTGTATTGCTATGCGTTCCATATTGCAGTATATCTCAACGGTTTCCATATCCCAAAGGACTGTCACCTGCTTAGCTACATACTGGTACGGAGCGCTGTACTTGTGCTGTTCCTTGCCTACTACTACGTGATAATCCGCTGGCAGGATCACTTCTTTCCTATATCTGAAAGAGTACGGCTTATCGGGCAGATCGCGCATAACAGGATACTCCTCACGATAGTAAATGGCGTCTCGTGACTCGCCTTTGACCTGAAGAGGTCTGCTGTTATATTCATCAATGAGCCTGAAGATCTCATTGTTAAGATCATTCAGTGAATAAAAGACTGTATTACGCATGCGTGCGTATACATATTTGTAAACCTGATCCACAAGGCTCTCAACCGGTGCCTTGTCTCGCGGTTTACGTATTCTGGTCATATCAGGTATTATGTCGTAATATGTAGCCCATTCATCAACGGAATCAGTGAATGAGCGTTCGTATGTGCTGCCATGTTTGACCCATTGGGCCATATTGTCGCTCTTGGCTATTCTGGGCACACGGCCATAGTATGACAAGCATTTTGACAGGCAATGGAACAGGTTCTCCTGAGTCGCATCAAGAGCACCCATTGCAAACGCTTTGTTGCTGTATGGCATTATGCAGCATAAAACGACTACCTCAATCCACGTGCCGGAGTCCTTATCCCGGTAGTACAGTTTGTCACCCGCGTAGTCAATCTGCATCTCCTCGCCAGGATTGTACACGTTGTGATATGAGAGGTCCTTGCTCTTCTTGTATTCCTTGAGGTACTTCTTGAATTGTGTGTATTGATATCCGTTAGGGTTATCCCTGCGGTATTCTTCCCATAACAAAAGAACACTTACATAAGGCTTCTTCCATTCACGCAGATAGTTTTCCAAATCCTTATCCAGTACCTCTTTCCTCTCATCTGGTTGAGGAACGGATGACTGAGGCTGGAGGATGGAATTCAACTGGGCATCTTCCAACTTACGTAAAGACGTAAGCGGGACTCCAGTCCCTGCTATCCGTTGTTTGTAACTGTGGACCGTCCGTTTGCTCATATTGAGCTCCCGGCAGATCTCGTTCATTGACCTGCCTGCATCTAGTAACTGCAGCATGCGTTTGAGCTTGATCATTGTAATCTTGTTATTAGCCATAATAGTGTCTCCTTTACGAAGACAATATTATGAAGTTTATAATAACAAAACCACAGGTTTAGGCCGGTATCCTATTGAGCGCTACGACGGTACCGTATTGAGCGCTACGACGGTACCGTATTGAGCGCTACGGCGGTATCCTATTGAGCGCTAGGACCGGTATCCATTCGAGCGCTAGAGGTGGTATCCTTTATGCGCTATAATCATTCAGGGTCATAAAGCAAGTTATGCGAATGTAGCCGTTAAAAACGATATACGCATTTTGCTATCGCATTTATTAACGCAATCTGATAAACCTTTTTTCAGGGTCTTCAGGAACCTTATTCCTTTCATCCTGAGCTATAACTGATGCTGGTGGCCGCTTGTCAAAGTTCTTGTTCTCAAATTCTTTCTCAATTTCATCGGCGACCTCCCTTACAACATCATCACTGTTGATAGATGATAGTTCCGGGTGGATGGCCAGATAGTTCCTGGCATAGTTTTCAGCTTTCTCGCGAAGATCGTCATTCGTAGTCGTACGATCCTGGCATATCCATTTCACTACCTCTCCTATACAGTCTTGAAACCAAGGATAAGATGAGAGAGGGGAGTTCTTCTTCCCCTCACTCATCTTGATAGAGAATTGTTCTATATCCAATATGTTCTGTAGTTTCATACAGTATTTACGAGGCGGGGATATAGACAAGAGTCTTTCCGGTGGCGGTTTCAGTGGGAATGATACCGTCTACGTGATTTACCCTGGTGTGCTGACGGTAAGGCGCTCCTTTGGGGGTCAGGTTTCCCAAACACAGAATCTTGTTCACAGGTTCATCGGAGAGGAGTTCATCCATAGTGGGGAGAGTCCTGTTGTTCTTCCTCTTGGGGTTGTCAGGATGATAGAACTTCTGGTATTCAGGGTCATCACAAAGGAGACTTTCCATAGAGGGAATAACCTCTTCTGTTTCCGCCACAGAGGTCTTTTCTGGTTCAGGGGTGGGAACACTCTCCTTGGTCTTCAGGGGGTTATAGTCTTCCTGAAGAGCGGGGTGATCAAACACACTGGTGGGTTTGGTCTCCACCTTGGTATCCTCCTGGTGCTCAGGGAGAGCCAGTACTTCTTTCACGTTTTCCTTGGGGATCTCCACCACTTCTGGGATAACCACAGGTTCAGTCAGGTTGATAGACTCCTCCCCATCAAGGAAAGATTTCATATCCTCCTCGGAGTAACCGAGGTTGGCCATTGCTGTCTTATAGGCGATAACAGCTTCTTTCCTTTCCCTCTCACGCCGGATGTTGGCATCTTTCAGGTAGTCATCACACTCGGCGATCAACTCATTACACTTGGCAATCATCTTATCGTAATTAGCCATCATTTCATTGTAACTCATTTCATTAAAGCTTATAGTCTTTTTCATATTGCTGATTATTTAATAATTATACTTATGCTGCAATACCATATTTTGTAATGTCCATCTGTTTGTACAGAGCTTTCATAACATCCACCACAATAGAATTACCACTCTGCTTGCTCAGCTGAGCATCACTGACAACCTGTACAAAACTGTCCGGGAAACCCATCAGACGGACCCTCTCCCTGGCGGTGAGTTCCCTGATACCAGGAGTCTTATCATCCAGATAGTCGATCACAGACTTCTCCAACTTGATAGGCTTGGGGAACAGGAAATCATCCTTACCATCACCTGATTCATCCAGGAATCCAATGCAGAACACCCTCTCCCTGTGCTGGGGGATACCATAATCAGAAGCATCCAGGACACGCCAATGAAGATGATACTTGAGTCCTGCTTCCTTGAACTCTGTCTTCATATCATTAAGGAGGATAGACCAGCTGAGAACTTCTTTCCCACCCACCTCTGTCTTATGAGCCAGGATGTTATCCACATTTTCAAAGATCCAAACCTTGGGAGCACACTCACAAATCACCCGAACAAACTCATAGAACAGCTTGCCTCTATCATCATACAGACCTTCCAGCTTACCGGCAAGAGACCAGGGCTGGCAGCACACACCAGCGACAAAGAGGTCTATCATTCCCCTATACTTTCTAGCATCAAGGGCCTTCACATCATCCCACCAATCCATAACAGGATAGTTAGCCAGATAGGACTTCTTTGCAGGCTTGTCAATGTCACAGGCAAACAGAATCTGGTGCTTGACACCAAGCTGCTGAAGTGCCATTTCAGGACTACCAATACCAGAAAAAGCGGTGCCTACCCTGACAATGTTCTCTGGATGGCTAAAAGTTCTCTCATTCCAGGGCTGACCATACCAATCAATTCCTGTGTTGCTCCTCACATCAATCTTTGTAGTAGTTGTTGAATCCTTTTCCATATCTCTGATTTTTAGTTGTTTAGCTCTTGCTTATTCATTGATTCTGGTACAAAAATCTATAATAAATCCCGGTATAGCACGTGAGGCAATATTGCCAGGTCTTACTAGATAGTCAGAGTGGTTTTCAGGTCACATAAATGGTGGAGATTAGCACATCAAGAGTAGTTCTTTTGCTAATCCAATGATTTTCCAATATTTTTGAGGGACAAAGCAAGGAGTCGCAATCATGTTATTAGGGTAATCAGTAATAAACATATTACATATGGATATTGAAAAAATAAAAAGGAATCTTCAGTTCGCCATCCCTCAAGAACTATACAATATTGAACCTGGACAGATAGCATACTTTGTCCCTCGGGATGGAATGAGCCAACGGTCTTCCATAATGCTGATGGATTTTTTCCGCTATTTTCGGAAGCTTTACAAGGAAAACAATGTCAAATTGAACATTGTCCCTACAGACAATGAACTATTGATAGATACTTTTGCTGGTAGGAGTCCTCAAGAAAACGGGATCCCCTATAAGGTTGTGGTGAGCACCTGGGATACTCTTGCCGGATTCGCATCACAATACTTTGGCGAAAAGATAGAGAATATCGTGGAGAGAGTCCCGGATATGCGTCTAGCACTCATGCATATTAAAATTAGCGCCACAAACCTTCCTTTTGTTGTTACTATCTATCCATTAAACAAAACTGTCAAAGGTTCTGCTGAAATAGACGAAGATTCATCTGAAGATTTTGGGATGCAGTTGCTCACAAAGCGTCCTGAGACCCAGAAACAAAAAGAAGACCTGACTAAAAAGCGTGAAGACAAATTAAGGAAACTCCTTTGGGATTGTGCTTATCTTGGAATAGACCTTGATGTAAAAGGCATTGCCGATGATGTGGAGGCCATCAAAAGCCAACCTACTGATGGTTATCAACTATCCCTCAAGATGGAACCTGCCAAGGCAGGATTGATAGACTGCCATATCTTTGTCGGAGAAGGGAAAGAACTTAAGCTGAAACCTGTCTGGAAAGCGGTATATCTCACTTTCCTTTCATTAGAAAAAGGCATCGGCATAGAGACCGCAACACCTGCCTTTACCAAGAGGATCCAGAAAATATACAAGTCCCTGCCCGACACCTCCCAGAAAGATCCCGATAACTCTGGTATCCTGCACGTGGATTACGTCCAACCAAAGACACTGCGTGGCTATATGTCCCATATCAATGATGAGATAGCAAAACATATCCCCAACGGAATAGTGATGCTTGAGTTTGCTATTGAAGGGGAAAAAGATGATGCTTTCAAGGTATTGAGAAGCACACCTGAAATCAGAGAACAGATAGCCACAACATTTAATCTATAGTATATAGGTGTATTTTTCTTTAAGTGCCCTGCCGCATTGCGGTGGGGCATTTCTGTTTCTGTTTATTGCTGGCAATATTGCCTCAATTCCTGGTCTTTTTTATTATTCTGAATTTTGTACCATCAACTTGAATGATATGTTTCAAACACTAAACAATAGGCATATGAAACCATTTAATTCTAACAGCTTCATCAAGTCCTTTAAGAAAGGATATGAAGCAATCCCCTATCATCAGGGTGCTCAGGCTGCCAAGAAGCAGGTATCAGATTCTATCAAGTCCAATGGTTACAATCCTGAGGATGTACTCTCTTACATTTGTGGTCAGATGGGTAATCCCTCTGTCACTCTCTCCAAGAAAGACTGGAAAGCTATCATCAAAAGGGCTATCAAGAAGGGTGACCTGGTTGGTAAGTGCCTTGAGGTGTGTGCTGATGTTCAGAAGGGTAAGGTCTCTTATGAAGACCTGTTCTCCACTGTAGCAGATCATTGTGAGGTCAATCCCAGCTATCTTATGAAGGAACTCTACCTGAATAATGTGGGTTGGGACAAGGTTGCAGACACCCTGGCCAAGACAGAAGAAGAGACTGTGGTGACCAAGACTGAAGACACCAAGGCTGTGAAGAAGGTGGTGGTCAAGAAGGAGAAGAAGACCTCTATCAAGGAACCCAAGATGGATCCACGCAGCAAGTCTATCACTCTGGTCAATGTGAATACAGGAGAAGTTAAGACATGGCCTTCATACCGTGCTTGTGAGAAGGATCTCTATGGAGATAAAGGTGGGCATGGTTGTGTAAGTCAGCTTCTGGATCCCAAGAAGGGACTCAAGAACCTCCGGGGTGGGTGGACTCTCCCCAAGGAGGAAGTGAAGACCCCTATCAAGGGTCTCAAACATCCCCGCAAGCGTGCTATTGTCCAGATGAAGAAGGGCAAGAATGGTGACCTCAAGATTGTGAATACATTCAGCTCTATCACTGAAGCAGCAAAGGCTACTGGTCTCTCCCACTCTGGTATCAGCAAGGTCATCTCTGGCACCTATCAGAGTACGGGTGGTTATAAGTGGGAAAGAATCAATGAGGCTGAAGCATAGATAGAAACAATCATTTTATAAACTCAAAAATAGAGAACTATGCAAATCATTATTACTAAAAAGCATGAGTATCTTACAGGTTGGACTTCATATGATATGACCTGGAAGACCGATTACACAGGAGTCCGCAAGAATATGACTCTTCAGTCTATTGTGGTAGTGTCCAAGGAACCATTCTCTATCAAGACCCTCAAGGAGTGGGCAGCTGGGAAAGGGGTTGATTTTGACTCTCTCTTCACTATCAAGGAGAATGCCCAGAAGGACTGCGAGAAGATGAATCAGATTGTTGAAGACTTCAACAACGAGTTTGGTAACGGACTCAAGGAGCTTAACAATGACGACAAGTGCCACGTCCGCTATTCCGCGACTCTCAATCCCAACTATAAACCCTTTGTTGGTGCTTTTGAGACTATGGAGGCATATAATGTGGAAGTCCGTATTGAGTATAAGTCAGGTTCTATCCAGGTGGTTTTCCCTTCCCAGGGACGCCAGAAGGTGTCTGGATGCACTCTTATTGTTCTCTCTGGTAATCATTTTAAGAGCATCTATGGAGAGGATGAGGCAATTGAAAAGGTCAAGAGTCGCATTGAGCGCTATATCAATGACTGTGACTCCGATGAGAAGTTCAATGAACTCCCCAACAAGCTTGTGGCAGTCAAGAAGGAGATGATGAAATATTTCCGGTAAATAGACCTGTTGTGCTATCAGAAAAGGGTGCGAACCAAATGTTCGCGCCCTTTTTCGTTATTCTTCGCTCAAATTACTATCTTTGAATATCCCCAGAAATCAAAACATAAAGCAAGATAGATATGAAAAGGAAGAGATTTACCCTTAATGGCAGTGCTCCCCTAGGTCTTAATGAGATCTTCAAAGAGATCGTCCTTGATTATTCAACAAAGCATCCTCTGCTTGACGCACAGCAAATACGCGATATTTTCGTAACCGTTTGTAAAAGTGTCAAAGTGCCGCACATCGTTGAAACAGAGCCTGAATATCATTTGAGGGACAAGCAGAAATCGCAGAAAAGAACAGTGGAAGAGATTATCATTCCTAACGGAGAGAAATTATATGTGACCAATCAGTGGCGTGCGGGGAAACCTGGGGACAATTTCTTCCAATTGATAGATATTGTTCATAAAATGAGTTGGGGAAAGATAGTATAACGCACCTAGTTTTTCATACCTTTGTGCAAACTGCTATGAATCTATGAAACTATCCCAAGATACAGCTATTGCACGTCCTTTCATTAAGTGGGTTGGCGGCAAATCACAGCTCTTAGATGAGGTTAAAGAATCTCTTCCTAAGGATATTGCTAATCGTAAGAATCTTACTTACGTAGAACCCTTTGTAGGTGGTGGTGCTGTCTTGTTTTGGATTCTTCAGGAGTACCCAAATATCACACGTGCTATCATCAATGATGTGAATCCTGAACTTGTTTGCACATATAATGTAATCAAGACAAATGTTGATGCTCTTATAATTGAACTCAATAAGCTTCAGGCAGAATACATTCCTCTTTCTACAGAAGAACGTAATGACTACTTCGTGCAGAAGAGGGCATTATTCAACACAAAGCCGCTTTCGCCTGTTGAGTCTGCTTCATTGTTCATATTCCTTAATAGAACCTGCTTCAATGGCCTTTATAGAGTGAATTCTAAAGGAGAATTTAATGTACCTCATGGCAAATACGCAAATCCTCGCATCTGCGATGAGGATAATTTGAGAGCCGTTTCAAGAGTTCTTCAGAGAGTAGAGATACTATGCGGTGACTTTGCTCAAACACTTGAATATGCTAGCAAGAATACAATCTATTATCTAGATCCACCATATAAGCCCCTTACAGAAACATCTTCATTCACATCATATACAAAGGGTGGATTTGATGACAGTGAACAACTCCGTCTTAGGGATTTCTGTAATGAAATAACCAAGAAGAAATCAATCTTCGTGGCTAGCAACTCAGATCCTGCAGGAGTAAATCCTGAAGAGAAGTTCTTTGATAGGATATATCAGAAATTTTCTATCAAGCGTGTGTTTGCTTCCAGGATGATTAACTCTAATCCTGATGGACGTGGTCGTATTTCAGAAATAATGATTTCTAACCTTGCTAACATATAATAATGAGAGATTTTGAAACTTGGTTGGCCGGATTCAGGCCCGCTATAGCTGGATACAAATACTACACAGACTTTCCTAAAGTTTTCAGTAATGTTGAGAGTATTAAGGTTGAACTCAACATAATGAACTCCTTGATAGGTAGCCAGAATATAGAGCAGGATTTTATCAATCTCTATAACCGCTATCCTGAGATACTCAAATGTATCCCCATTCTAATAGCAAAGCGCGAATATGATATTCTCACTACAGACTTTGATGGTGATCACGTTTTCAATTTCAAGAAGGCTAACTATCCAATAGATGATTATGTGGTCTTCATGCGTGAAACAGGTCTGTTTGACCTCATTCAGAATAAGCATATACTCAGTTTGGTTGATTATGTAACTGGTGTAGAAACTGGTCTTGATTCAAATGCTCGCAAGAATCGCGGCGGTCATGTTATGGAGGATCTGGTTGAAAGTTATCTCCGTAAGGCTGGACTAAAACGTGGCGTGGATTACTTCAAGGAGATGTACATCAGCGAGATTGAAAGCAAGTGGGGACTAGACCTTTCTAGTATATCAAATGAAGGTGGCACAGAAAAGCGTTTTGACTTCGTTATAAAACGCCCGAGTATGGTCTATGGAATTGAGACAAACTTCTATACAAGTGGTGGTTCTAAACTCAATGAAACAGCTCGTAGCTACAAGACAATAGCTCTTGAAACAAAAGACTTGAAAGACTTCAAGTTTGTCTGGATTACAGACGGTCAGGGCTGGACAAGTGCTAGGAATAACCTTAAGGAAACCTTTGATGTGCTTGAAAACCTCTACAATATCAAAGACCTAGATTCAGGCATTATATCATCCAAACTATTATAAATGCTATGGGAAACAATTATGAACAGCTTCCGTCAATGGAAGTGAAGAATTTCAAGCTTTTGGCTGTTGTTCCTATTAATGGTACATATTTACTTGGAATATATCAGGGTTCTCTTTCAGAGTATGATATCTTAATTAAATATAGACAAAAAGAAGATGGCAAATGGAGTCGTCCAAGAACTCCTAAGCATATTCATTGGGCTGTTGATGTGTTAATTAAACACTATAGCGAACCATTGGAAACGGATCAATTATTAACTCATTTATTGGATATCTGGAAACAAACCAATCCCCTTAAAAATGAAACCGAAAGAGATAGTTTGTTAAATACAGAACACTTACTTTCTGAAGTCAATGATGAGGCGGCAAAATATCCAAAGCTTGCAGGTAAGGGCGAGTATAGCGTTAAGTTTCTGATTCTAATTGCAAAGTTATTAATGGTTCAGGAGAAGACCAATCGTAATGATGCGTACATGTTCCGTGATCTTTTGGAAAGACTGAAAGATCATAGAAATATTTTTGAAATTGTCTCTGCAGCATCATTTAGCGGACGATGAGCATCACTTCATATTATAAATCTCTAGACCATGACTTCACTCTCCTCAAAGGGGATTGTGTCAAACTGTTGAACTCATTTGATTTTGAGTTTGATATGATTTTTGCAGATCCACCTTATCATCTTTCCAATGATGGTATAAGTGTTCAGAGTGGCAAACAAGTATCAGTAAATAAAGGTGATTGGGATAAATCACGCGGTTTTGAGGAAGATTACCTGTTTGATAAAACGTGGCTCCAAGCTTGCCGTGAGCATTTAAGACCAGACGGCACTATCTGGATAAGCGGTACATATCACAATATATTTTCAGTAGCAAGATGCTTGAGTGAATTGGGCTTCAAGATTCTTAACTGCATCACTTGGGTAAAGACAAACCCACCACCAAATCTTTCTTGTCGCTATTTCACATACTCAGCAGAGTATATACTATGGGCTCGTAAAGACCAAAAGAAAGGTCACTATTTTAATTATGAGCTAATGAGAGAGATTAATGGAGGTACCCAGATGCGTGATGTATGGACTCTTCCTGCTATTGCTACGTGGGAAAAATCCTGTGGTAAGCATCCAACTCAAAAGCCTCTTTGTGTTCTCTCAAGAATCATCCAGGCATCAACTAAACCAGGAGCCTGGATTCTAGATCCTTTTACCGGAAGTAGCACAACAGGAATTGCCTCAACTCTATTAGGTCGTAAGTTCTTAGGTATTGACCAGGAAGAAGAGTTCCTTGAAATGAGCATGGCTCGACGTGAGGAACTGAATGACTATAGCCGCAGGGATTTCTATCTAAATAAGCTCCAGAAACAAGCCAAACTATTTCAAGATAGCGATATACGTGTAGTCGGAGAACAAGGACTGCATTACGGAAGAGAATTGCCGTTCTAATATATTGGTCTCATATATATTCAAATGATATAGTTACACCTGTTTTAGGTCTTCCGCATCTATCACAGCGCCTATCACGCAGAAATCATTTCTGAAGACGCCATCATTCCATTGACAAGTAATTGTAAGCACAGGAAAAGCAGTTTCTTCCGGTGTATTTATCTGGATATATGCAGGTCCTGAATACTGGTCGCCGTAAGTTTCCAAAGTCAGGTCTTCAAAGTTCGCTTTAAATGGATAGATCATAGCGTGACCCTGAACACCCTCCTTATACTGCAGTTCACGAAAATAATCGTTCAATTGTTCAGCATTGTCTGGTTGTAAGACGGATGCTATTGACTTTCCAAAAAAATAGTTCACTATCTTATCAACCTCCGGTGACTGAAGAACCTTCTCTGTGTCAAGCACATTGCCAAACAGGATAAGAGTTGGGGTTGTAACACCATCTATCAATTGCTGCTCCTCGAGCAGAATATCACTTAACTTCTTCATTTCTTTGATTGGGTTTCTTTACTTATCTTGTCCAAGACTTCCCTTGTAATCTGGTAAGCGAACAATTTCCTTGCGCTCTTGAGCACATTCTTATCCACCACTTTATCTCCGTTGAGCTCTATCTTGAAATCAGACATATACTCATCTGCTATGCTGGAGACATATTCTTCTAAGTTCCTAAATTCCTCCTGTTGGACCACCTTAAGGACATCATCAAGCTTGAGACTACCAGCATCTTTCTCTATCTTGTTTAGGACATAGTCCAAGGCTTTCCCATCATCCTGGATGGTTATCTTATCTATGCTCTCTTTAAGGAATTTAGAGAATTTGCTAAAGCTAGCGACTGTGCCTTCCCCGCAATAGTCATCAAATTCATAAGGATCCGTCAGATAGACCTTGGATACGGTATACGGGGTATCTGGTTCAGGAATTGGTACTTGACCAGCTTCCTCTTTGACTCTTTGGAGTATTTCATCTGCCAAGGTTGATAGCACAAGTGCTTTACTTCCAAGTTCCGCAGTGGGGAGAGTGTATATCGCATCCCCATCAAACCAGGTTTCTCCATAGCTCTGAAAGAGATTATCTGATATGAAAGATAGCACCAGACGATCCTCATCTTCTATCAAGTCTCGGCCAGTAATGATAAACTTAGTCTTGACGTAATTGACCAGTTTTTCCCAAGAGATTTGCTCTCCGGCAATTTCCCGAATTCGGTCTAAAAGAAGCTGAATAGCAGAATCCCAGAACGGTACTTCTATAGACAACTCACTGTTTTCTTTGATAGTTTTTTTGTGTTTTGGATTGCAGAACTCTGCAAAAGAACCAATTCTCTTAGATTTTTCAATAGATTTTTTCATACCCACATTAGGATTATTTTATATGTATTGAGCAAGTAATCACTCATTAGTATTTATGGGATTTCCAGGTTTAGGGGATGGTTTTAGGTCTCAAAAAAGATTTCTGCGAAAGCTGTTATATTTATTATCAGAGCGGTCTTTGATTACAGGACAAAGGATTATATAAAGAAAGAGTACATAAATAATTAAGGAATAGATAGGTCGTTCGGATGTCTCGCCCAGAAGTCTGAAACGGCCAATACATAGAAAGATATACTCAAGCACAGTAACCGAAAGGAAGGGCGAGTCCAAGTAGGTTGCAGTGCTTTTTTATTGGTGAGTATGGATGAAAAGGTACTATGGAAAAAAGTAAGGGAAGAATCTTTTAGGATGGTTACCAGGGGGCTATCTGATGAAGAGAAGAAGGCTTATTATCGCGGGGTTTATGAGACCCCAAAAACATATGTCAATGGTTACGCTATCAATGATGGAACCTGGGTAAGGTACATTCACACCGGGAAACTTTGGTGCAAGAGTAAGGAAGAGGTGCTGAGATATATGTATGGGTATGTGTGTTTTCTTATGAAGGTCGGGATATATGATAGCTTAGAGCTAACTCATTACAGCCTTTGTTTTCTTATTGATATGTTGGAGTATAAGAAGGGGTTGTTCGGGTGTTCAACGGAGAACAAGGCGCATATAGAATCAATTATCAGGAAAGTCAGCCAGGCGAGACCTGCGGATGTCAAGACAGCGAAGATAGATAAGAGACGCTTTTGTCTGGATCCGAAGATGAAAAAGGGTAAGACAGTGGCGGAGAAAACCAGCTTACAGAAGAAGAAAGATAAAGCGATGACGGATGCAAGAATCGCAGAATTGCGTGACCCAAAAGAGAAAAGCGTGAGGGATGGAGCACGTATAATAACGGAAAGGGGGTTCAAGGTAAGTCCTAGTAGATACCAACAATGGCTAAAGGAGAATAATATATCCATCGGTTAATGTGTTCGGTATGGATTTTTGACCAAAAAAAATGACAAAAGAGGATAAGCATTTTATTATCAAGAAGATAAGGTGTTCGGAATGGATTTTCATATGCAGGAAATGGAGAGAAATGATAGAAAATATAAGCTATTGATTATGAGCAATTTGAAAAAGAGGTGGGCGTTCGGTATGGATCCTGGTATTATGACCTTAATGACCTATCTATGTCCTCCTCCTGATAAAGAAACTATGATAGACTCCTTGCTCCCTTATCTCTTCTATTGAACCATAACTCATCTGTCTCGTAGCAAAGCGAAGACACAGATGACCTTTCAACCTATGGTTGATAACATATCTTACGTCAGGGACAAGCCCTGATAAGGTCAATCTTCTTCCGCTACGCTTCAGAAGATTGAATTTATCCCAGACCAAAGATAAGGAGTGTGCCTCTTTATTTCTCTTAAGGGTTTAGGTAGGTAGAGGTAGAGCACCCCCTTATCCCTTGATAGGCTGGTATCCCCCCGGTCACCCCAACACCTACTCTATCCTCCTTATCCCCTGAAAGCCCCTTGTTCCGCTGGCGCTCCACCACCCCCAGAACCATAAATATAGTATCTGCTCCACCCCAGGAGACACCCCATAAAGTTCCCTGGATAGAGTGATACAATACAACAAAATTAAGTGATTATGAAACGTTATCTTGTACTATTAAACCGCCCTCTGCTTATTGAGAAAGACGAAGAAAGAACAAACATTTATGGCTTTCTCGGGCCGTACGAAGAAAAATATGATAGTCATAAAGATTATCTTCTATCAGGAATTGACGCCTACGTTGATTATATTGCGGCGATGGAGGACTGGTGTGCGAATGGCGATGAAGAATTTGATGTCGCAGACGACAATGAATGGATAGACAAAGACGGTAAAGAACATCTTACTTGTGATCTCTGGGCGGCAAGTATAGCAAAGAAGCATAGGAAAGACCTGGATTATTCCTTGTACTTGATAGACCTGGATGGAATTGAAGGACAATGCCTTGAATGCGGGATGGACAAATCGTTCATCATTTGTGAGTCCCTGATGGATAATCTCATTAGACTAGCCGAGCAGCAGAAGGCGGAAGAGGAGAAAGAACCATATAACATTGTTCTTTTCAACCGACCAATCTGGCTCCCCAAGCATATTCTTTGGGAGAACGAGTACGGATTCTGCCACATATATGGACTAACTGTTGATGATGATTTAGATAGTAAAGTGCTACAGGAATGCAACCTATACCTGGGATACCTGGCGATGGTAGAAGAACTCATCCTAAATGATGGGACCCCTTCCGGATATACGGCAGATGTGGAGAACGATGGCGTATACTGGTATGATCGCGGGGAGAAATACATCTGTATATCAGAGAAGATAAAGAAAGAGAGCAACCTTTGCCGACATAAACACAACCTGAAACTCCGAGGTGCTGTAGTAAGAGTCCCTGTAGATGAATTGAACGAAGGCGTTCGTGACGGTTATATCCTGTCCCAGGAGCTATATGAGAAAATGAGAGAGATTGTGGCGAATGCGGACTACGAAAGTGGATGTCAAAATTAGCCCCTTACACATACAAAACCAACCCCTTTTCACCTTGATAGATACCCCCTTTTTTATTACCATAGTGCTTACAAGGCACGTTTCATACCCACTTCACCCCCGGACCGAGATTCTGGATCTCGGTCCGTTTTTCTTCCTGGACACACACTGTTTGCCCCCTTTGAACCGGCCAAACTCCCCCCGGTTTGAAATTGAATACAGATATTTTGCTGCGATTTCTGCGAACGATTACGCACGATTTCATCACCCCCTCTTTTATCTAGATGTAGTGGGGTTTTTCTGCGATTATTCATCGCAGGTTTTTTATGTTCCGAATACGCTTAACCCCCATCGCCCCTGGCAATATTGCCTCAATGGGTATCCCGGAGAAAACCCTGTAACTTTGTTTCAGAAACAAGGGAACAAAACAGAAAAAGATAAAATAATAAATGTTTAACTCTTAAATTATCAAGACTATGGCAGATCATATGTTTAGGATTGTTGAGAAGGCTACTGGAGATATTGAGTTCTTTGAAAGCCTTTCTAGTTGTAACAAAGCAAAGATTGTGGAGAGAGCAAAGAGATGGTGTTCTAAAAATTACTTTCTGGAAGGAGATGATGCAGCAAAAAAGTATCAGATTGAGTTCAGCTACTTTACCTGGGATAACTGTTACAAGTGGAACTCTAGGAGAGAGATTGGTAGGAGTGATTATAGTAATGGTTGGCGCTGCACGACTGTCTGTAATCTGGAGCAGGTCAATGGTAAAATCAGTATTGGTTCTCTGATTGCCGGAAGGGCTCTTGACCCTGATACTGCAAAGAAGGCTAAAGGTGGAGTTTGGGGTGAACTTATGATTGATGTCCTTGGTTGCTAATTATTATGCCTGTGACTAGGAGAACAGGTGAAGCAAAATCACCCACAGGCACAAGCTGTTTTTTTGTGTTTTTGTTTTAATTACTATTTGACCCTGGTCTGCAGTGATGCACACCAGGGTTTTTCTATCAAAATAGCCCTTACTGTATTCAATTCTTACCCGACAAAACGACATAATAGACTGACGTACACCATATCGGCGCAAAAGCTGTAGATATAAAAGTGTAGTCGATTCCGCGACGGAACGACATAACAACTAAAACAAACAAGATATGGAAGAACAAAAAACTATCATTGTCATTGACAAAGAATCATTGCTGTTTATATCAAGTGCGATCATCGTGGCGGGTATGGCGTCCAACTACAGCACCATATGCCCATCAGAGACTCACGCTCTTATCGCTCTGGGACTTGCCAAGCACCTTATGGAGAAAATCTACAAGTAGCCCAATGTATTCAAACAACTCAAAACATTTCGCGCATACGAAAACGATATCCTCCTAAAACAAGAAAACTCAAGTATTAACTGCGAAAAAGTGTATTCAATCGTGCTTCGCATTTTTTGAATACGCTTACGCCAAAAGACAAGCAATATGATGAAAGGTGTAATTTATGCTCGTGTATCTTCGGAAAATGATAGGCAAAATACCGAGCGCCAAATTTTTTCTCTCACCAACTGGGCGAGCAAAAACGACGTTGAAATCGACAAGATCTTCTCTGAAAAGAAATCCGGAGGAGTTAAGAATTCTGAACGTGTTGTGCTTCAAGAGTGCCTGAAATACTGTGTGGAGAACAAGATAGATTTACTGATGGTAAATGCTCTTGACCGACTTGGTAGAAAAGTCGATGAAGTGCTTGAAACTATCAAGTGGGCGAAGGATAGAGGTCTGAATATCTATCTTGAGAAAGAGAATATGTCTTTATATGATTTCAAGGAGCACAAAGAGTCCCCTTTCCTGACCATCTTCGTATCTATCCTCGGAACCTGTGCTGAGCTCGAAAGATCTGCGATCGAGTATCGCCTTAGACAGGGGTTGGCGCTATACAAATCCAAGGGAGGTAAAGTTGGCCGACACAAAGGCTCTATCAAACCAAGAGAAGAGTATGAAGCCGACTACAAGGCTACTATCAAGTTGCTCCGCCAGGGGTTTAGTGTTCGTAAGACTGCGGTACTATCAAAAACCTCCATTTCATCGGTACAAAGAGTCAAGAAAATGTTTGGTCTCTAGCGTAATTACCATATACTTCCAACCCACAATCGTCAATATGAGTTTGTAGCATTTTTTAATTAAGAGAACAAAAATACTATCTTTATAAGCCAGAATTTTTTAAGCTGTCTTATGAAGCGTATTTTCAAGTTTATAAAATGGTTCACTATCATTTTGGTTATAATCTGCATAACCACTATGATAATATGTTACCATATTGTGTCAAATAACGCTAAAGGAAAGGCTATTTCTGAAATCAGCAACATCCAGCCTCATAAGGTGGGATTACTGCTTGGTACAACTCCTCAATCACGTTATAACCGTAACACCAACTATTTCTTTATATACCGTATTGATGCTGCGGAACAATTATTCAAAGCAGGTAAGATTGAGCAGATTCTTATTAGTGGTGATGAGAACAGCCTGGACGGAATCAATGAGCCGGAATGTATGATGGACTCATTAGTGGCTCGCGGAATACCTGCTGATGCTATCATCTTGGATGGCAAAGGATATAGGACTATCAATTCCGTTATCAATGCCTATCAGGTTTATGGTTTTGATAGTTTTGTTGTCATATCCCAGCGTTTCCATAATGAACGGGCATTGTATCAGGCAGAGCATTTGGGGCTGAATGTGAAAGATCTCCAGGCATATAACGCCAAGGATCCCAAATCAAAAAGAGCTCTGATTACTTATATTCGTGAATATCTGGCTAGAGTTAAGATGTTCCTGGATTTGATAGAAAAAAGCCCCAGTGAATAATTTGAGCAGACGGGCAGTTTCCCCTACTCTATGACATCTGATTCAACCTGATTCATTAGCTGTCTGGCTATCCGGTCACTGCCCGATGCATAATTCATAATCTTAACTTGCTGATAATAAGCATTCTATCAACTTTCTTGGCATCTTTAACGAGGACGAGTATTAAATCTTTTAATTGACATTTGAGACAAAAAATAACGGCCGGAGTTAATCCGGCCGTCTTTTTTTTGTGGCTGATGGAATCAGTCGCTCAGCTTGGCAGCGATAAACTCGCGGTTCAGGCGGGCGATATTGCTGATGCTGATGCACTTGGGGCACTCGGCCTCGCACGCGCGGGTGTTGGTGCAGTTACCGAATCCCAGCTCATCCATCTTGGAGAGCATAGCCTTGGCGCGACGGGCAGCCTCTACCTGACCCTGCGGGAGCAGAGCAAGCTGGCTTACCTTGGCACTTACAAACAGCATAGCTGAACCGTTCTTGCAGGCTGCTACGCAGGCACCGCAACCGATGCATGATGCTGCGTCCATAGCCAGGTCGGCCTTCTCCTTAGAGATAGGAATTGCGTTGGCATCGGGCACACCGCCGGTGTTGATTGATACGTAACCGCCGGCCTGCATGATCTTGTCATATGCACGACGGTCAACCATAAGGTCGCGTATTACCGGGAAACCGGCTGAACGCCACGGCTCGACGGTGATGGTCTCACCATCTTTGAAACGGCGCATGTAGAGCTGGCAGGTGGTGGCACCTGTGGCAGGTCCGTGCGGATGACCGTTAATATAGAGTGAGCACATACCGCAGATACCCTCGCGGCAGTCGTGGTCAAATACCACGGGTTCCTCACCGGCATTGATGAGCTGCTCGTTCAGAATGTCAAGCATCTCAAGGAATGAGGTATCGGTGGGGATATCCTTCATTTCATACACCTTGAACTGGCCCTTCTCCTTAGGACCTCTCTGGCGCCATATTTTCAGTTTGAAGCTTATATTCTTTTCCATAGTGATGCTTTTTTAATCAGTTCTTGTAATTACGGGTCTGAACCTTGATGTACTCGTAGTTGAGAGGCTCCTTGAGCAACTCAGGTGCCTTACCCTCACCCTGATAGTTCCAGCATGCTACGTATGAGAACTTGTCATCATGACGCAGTGCCTCACCCTCGGGTGTCTGATGCTCCTCGCGGAAGTGACCGCCGCATGACTCCTCACGGTTAAGACCGTCATAAGCCATCAGCTTGCCGATCTCGATGAAGTCAAGCAGACGCAGGGCTTTCTCAAGCTCAACATTAAGTGTCTGGGCATCACCCGGAACACGCAGGTCTGACCAGAAGGTCTTTTCAACCTCGTCCAGTTTCTTGAGAGCGGTCTCAAGAGACTCCTTAGTACGTCCCATACCTACATACTCCCACATGATGTGGCCAAGCTCCTTATGGATTGAATCAACGGAACGCTTTCCGTTAATGCTCATGATCTTGGCGATCTTCTCCTTGACGGTCTTCTCGGCAGCATCGAACTCAGGCAGGTCAGTGCTGAAGCGCGGAACCTGAATCTGGTCGGCCAGATAGTTCTGGATGGTGTAGGGAAGTACAAAGTAACCGTCGGCAAGACCCTGCATAAGAGCAGAAGCACCCAGACGGTTAGCTCCGTGGTCTGAGAAGTTGCACTCACCGATTGCGAACAGACCGGGGATAGAGGTCTGCAGCTCGTAGTCAACCCAGATACCACCCATTGTGTAGTGGATGGCGGGGAATATCATCATGGGGTTCTCATACGGATTTACATCGGTAATCTCCTCGTACATGTCGAACAGGTTACCGTACTTGTCAGCAACAGCCTGCTTGCCAAGACGCTGGATAGCGTACTTGAAGTCCAGGAATACTGCAAGACCGGTGTTGTTTACACCATAACCCTTGTCGCAACGCTCCTTGGCTGCACGTGAAGCAACGTCACGGGGAACCAGGTTACCGAATGCGGGATAGCGGCGCTCCAGATAGAAGTCGCGGTCCTCATCGGGTATATCGTTAGGATTGAGCTCACCCTTCTGGAGCTTCTTGGCATCCTCCAGCTTCTTGGGAACCCAGATACGTCCGTCGTTACGCAGAGACTCTGACATCAGTGTCAGCTTGGACTGCTTGTCACCATGTACGGGGATACATGTGGGGTGGATCTGAGCGAAAGCGGGGTTAGCGAACCATGCACCCTTACGGTAGCACTGCATAGCGGCTGAACCGTTACTGCCCATAGCGTTGGTTGACAGGAAGTAGGTGTTTCCGTAACCGCCTGTGCCGATAACAACGGCGTGGGCTGAGCAACGCTTGATCTCACCGGTAACCAGGTCACGGTAGATGATACCGCGGGCACGCTCCTTACCCTCCTCGTCCTTGATCATAACCAGATCAAGCATCTCGCAACGGGTAAACAGCTCAACGTTGCCCTGCTGAACCTGATAGCTCAGAGCAGAGTAGGCACCCAGAAGCAGCTGCTGTCCGGTTTGACCGCGGGCGTAGAATGTACGCGATACCTGAGCACCACCGAATGAACGGTTGGCAAGTGTGCCGCCGTACTCACGGGCAAAAGGAACACCCTGTGCAACGCACTGGTCAATGATATTGTTTGATACCTCGGCCAGACGGTAAACGTTGGCCTCACGTGAACGGTAGTCACCGCCCTTGATGGTATCGTAGAAAAGACGATATACTGAGTCACCGTCGTTCTGGT
>JAEEGJ010007322.1_pt1 | contig 31807 bp, 34 predicted proteins | sample 8958761 | NCBI WGS metagenome assembly JAEEGJ01 (sample SAMN16246546, study PRJNA631951) | gut metagenome | biome: gut microbiome; feature: rumen; material: RS-attached | host: Bos | place: Iran: Karaj | collected 2018-10
GCTGGCAGCCACGTTGTCTCTTACCAATTGCGCTAAGGAGGCTGTTTTTCAGCCCAATAATAAAGAAGGAATTCCTTTTGAGCTTGTAGCTTCTTCTCCTGTAACTAAAACCACCATTGATGGTTTCAACGTTTCCTGGAATGGTGGTGTAGATGCCGTGAGTGTCTATCATGCAGAAGCCGGTTCGACAACCTACGTAAATGATGGCTCTTTCTCTGTTACCGCTGCTGATGCTGCTGCCGGTCGTTTTACCGGTTTGCTGGCTTCTGCTCTGGAATCTGGAAAGACCTATGACTGGTACGTTCTTTACCCTTATACTTCGGCTAAAACATCTCCCGCTGTTCTAAATGCTGGCTTTGTTACCATTGGTTGTACCAAGGCGGAAGGAGCCCAAACGCAGAATGGTAACAATAGTACTGCGCATCTGGCTGGTTCTGCTTTCCCGTTGTATGGCGTGACTACTGGCGTTGCCTATGATTCCTCCCCTTCTGTAACTATGAAGCATCTTGCTTCGTACGTTGAATTTGAAATCACTAATAATTCTTCAAAGGCTCTGACTGTTTCAAAGATTCAGTTTGATGCGCCCCAGAACATTATTGGTACTTATTATGTAAACTTTGCAGATCCTTCCGATGTTAAGTACAGCGCTAGCGGAAATAACTACGTCGCCAACTCTGTGACCCTTAATGTTTCAAATGGAGCTGCTATCCCTGTTGGCGAAAGCGCGAAGTTCTACATTGGCATCAAACCGATGGATATCACTGCTTCTGCAGGTAGTCCCAAGGAGATCAAGGTCACCGTTAATGGATACGAGAAGACCATCACGCTTACCCAGAATGCTTCTTGTGTTGCTGGAAAGGTAAAGAACATTAAGTTCAATTATGATTCTCTTATTGATATCTACACTTGGGATTTAACTACTAATTCCTATTCTGCGGCATCAGCTGATCAGGTTACATGGGTGGCGGATAACGTTGCGACGATGGTCGCGGATAAGGATAACGCAACCACAGCTGCTAATAATTATCTCGGAGGAACTAACTCTAGGACGTCTACAAGATTCTACGCCAGTAGTATACTAACCTTTACTCCGGCAGCTGGAATGGAGATTACTAAGATTGAGGCGGAAGCTACCACAGAGAATTATGCGAATTATTTGCGAAATAGTACATGGACGAATGCTACCGCTACTTCGGATGTGAAAAAGGTTACCATTGTTCCCGTTGATGGCTCTTCTGCCTTTCACGGTGTTATCTCAAATACAACCGGTCTAAACTGGGTTAAGGTCTACTATAGAGAATATGTTGCGAGAACACTTCTTGGAATTGAAGTAACTACGGCACCTACGAAGCTTAATTATACTGTTGGGGAAACGCTGGATATGACAGGCGCGGTTATTACTGCAAATTACGATAACTCTACTTCCGAAAATGTAACGGCTTCCGTTACCACTGACGGTGCAGAAGTTCTTTCACACGCTGGAAATGCAAAGCCCGTTACTGTATCTTATCTGGGCAAGACTGCCACTTTCAACGTAAATGTCGCAAAGGCAGAGGCGGGTTTGTCCTTTGATACATCTTCATATACCGTTGCTCCTAATGCAAACTTCAGCACTCCTTCTCTTAGCAACCCTCACGGGCTCACGGTGACTTATTCCAGCAGTGACGACACGCTTGTCCTGGTAGATGAAAACTCTGGTGCTGTCGTTATTGGTTCACAAGTCGGTGGCCCTGTAACGATTACCGCATCTACAGCAGGGAATGATGATTACAAAGCCGGCTCCGCTACATACACCATTACTATCAGTAATCAGGAGAATTATTCCACGAAGAATACAAGCAATGTGAATCTTTCGACAACTGGAGGAACAAACGCCTCCGCCGCGAAAGTCAGATTTAGTGCCACTGGTACTCAGTATGATGCTATTAAATGTGGTACAAGCAGCAAAGCGGGAGCCATGAAATTAACCGTTCCTTCTGGCACTACAAAACTTCATGTTCATATTGCTGCCTGGAATGGAGAAAGCGTTACGATTACCGTTACTCCCAAGGATAATGTCTCTGGGACAAACAGTTTCTCCGTAGTTGCTAATAGTGGTGTAAGCAGTAATTCTCCGTTCACGATTAGCGCAGATACGGATACGTTCTATAAGTGTGTCAACCTGACTGGAATTGAAGCCGATACAGAATTTACTATTGCAGCTACTTCCGGAAAACGTTTTGTAATTTGGGGTGTTAATGCCGAATAGTAATACAATTCGCATAGTTTTAATTTGCAGCAGCTCTTCAAGGGCTGCTGCTTTTTTTGTTGCATCTGGCCAGGACCAAAAAGCCGGAAAATGGTCTTGGCGACGGGGCTGGAGGTCTGTGGGGGCGCCCGAGGGTATCGCCGTCCTCGCATATAAGTGGGAGGGATGAAGTGGAGCGCGCCAGCGCGGAACGGAACCCTCGGGCACCCCACAGACACTCCTGCCCCTTGGCCCTCCGCCCTTGGCTCCGGTGCCCCTCCCCCTGTCACGGGTGCACCTGTGACCGTCCTCGAGCACCAGAGGGGCCTGTTTCGTGCTCGAAGTGGGAGGGGTAGTTTTATCGAGGCAAAATTTGTAAATTTGTGTACTGAAACGAATACCTCTTATGAAACGACTTTCCATCCTGCTTGTCATGGCCGTGATGACCTTCCAGGCCGTCGCACAGGAAAAATTCACCATCATGGATGCCGGCACTGAGCGCGAATACTACCTCTTCGTCCCCGACAGCCTGGGCGCTCACCGTTCCCTCGTTTTCATGCTGCATGGCTATGGCGGAAAGGCCGATGGCTATTTCCCGGAAATGATGGACGCCGCCCGCAAACACGGCTATATCCTCTGCTATCCCCAGGGCCTCAAAGCACCCCAGGGAAAGACCGGCTGGAACGTCGGCTATCCCAAGCAGGAAGGCTGGCTGCAGGACGACGTAGCCTTCATCCTGCACCTGCAGGATTACCTTGTACAAAAATACGACATCAAAAACACCTTCTTCTCCGGCATGTCCAACGGCGGAGAAATGTGCTATATCATGGCCTATCGGCATCCAGACCGCTTCAATGCCATTTGCTCCCTGGCCGGCCTCACCATGGAATGGCTTTATACGGGATCCAGGCCCATCGGCCCTGTTCCCTTCATGGAAATCCACGGCACCGCCGACAAGACCTCGGCCTGGAACGGAGATCCCGAAAACAAGGGCGGATGGGGCAAATATGTCGCCGTCCCCCTCGCTGTGGGCCGATTATCCAGCACCAACAACTGCACCCACGAAGTCTGCGACACCCTGCCGGTCCTGCGAAACATCGTAGTGCGTCACCGCTTCCTGGGTGAAGGCCCCGAAGTACGCCTCTATGAGGTCGTCGGCGGGAAACACTCCACCGGCAACAAAGACCTTGACGTCCCGGAAGAAATGTGGTCTTTCTTCAAGCAGTACATTCAGTAGCCGTTATTTGGCAGCAATGCACTCAATCTCCACCAGGGCGCCCTTGGGGAGCGTCTTGACGGCTACTGCGCTGCGGGCCGGAAAGGGAGTTGAAAAGTAGCTGGCGTAAACCTCGTTCATGGCGCCGAAATCGGCCATGTCGGCAAGGAAAACGGTGGTTTTCACAACACGGTCAAGCCCCAGGCCGGCCTCTTCGAGGATAGCCTTGGCATTCAGGATCGACTGCTTGGTCTGCTCCTGGATACCCTCCACAAGGTTGCCGGTGGCCGGGTCGATGGGCAGCTGCCCGGAAAGGAAAACAAGGCCGGCACCACTGTCGATGGCCTGGCTGTAAGGGCCGATCGCGGCCGGAGCTTTGGATGTGCTTATAGCTTTCATATCAATAAATTTTAAACAGTTTTCTTCTTGATTCCACGGACCGGTTCCGCCTCCAGCGGATTCTCCGGCCAGTGGTGTTTGGGATAACGGCGCCGGAGCTCCTTCCGCACTTCAAAGTACGTCCCTTTCCAGAAACTGGCCAGGTCTGAGGTGAGCTGTACCGGTTTGTAGCCCGGGGAGAGCAGTTCCATGAGGATGGACTCCCCATCCACCCGCGGCGTATCCGTAAGTCCGAAACACTCCTGCAACCTGACGCGCAGAACCGGCATGGAAGCCCCCTGGCGATACTCCAGGGCAATGTGACTCCCGGTTGGAACTGTAATATGCGTCGGAGCCAGACGGTCAAGAGCCTGCTGCTGCTCGTAGGAGAGAAAGCCCCACAGGACATCTCTCAGCGGCACTTTCTTGAGCTGAGCAACCGTCGTCGCCTTGCCGATATAGAGAGGCACCCACTCCCCTGCCCGCGCGAGAACGGCCTCCGTGGAAACGTCAGGCAGGGACAAAGAAGGATGTCGGGCCGATACCCACGCGACGCGCCGCTGCAGCAGTTCCACCTCGGGGGCCGCAAAGTCGAACATCGACGTGCCGTCCTTCCGGGCGGCATCGGCAATCACCTGTACCAGCTGGTCCCGGACCCCCTCCGACAGCGGCCTGCTATCCAGCACCAGCACACCAATGCGCTTCTCCCGCCGGGCCACAGCCGCTCCCGCAGCCTTATCCCACAGGACCACATCCCGCTCTGTCGCAAAGGCCGATAAATCCTCGGCCGACAAAGGCGCCGCCACGAATACGCGTCCCACCCCGCCGGGGCGTGCATTCATGCCGGCTACCGCGATCCAGCCCTGGGCGGCCAGGAAGGAGTCTTCCACCGCTACACGGTCCCCGCTTGCCAGCAGGAACTCGCCCGGACGTCCGAACGCCTTCCCGATGCGCTCCGGATAAGCGGCCGCCAGCAGAAGCCCTACCTCGTAGGGATTGGCGTGCAGGTCTTCCAGACGGGGATCCCGTTTGAGTTCGAGAAGGTCTGAAAGGCGCGTGGCGAGGGACTTGCGCTCTGGGGTATCGGCCCTTAAAAGCATGGCGGCGAGGCGGGGATGGCAGGGCTGGGAGACCATGCAGCGGCCGAACGGCGTGATGAGACCCTCGGCGGACAGCGCTCCCAACGACTGCAGGAGTTTCCGCGCTTCGGCGGCATGGGCGGCGGGCGGCGGCGTGAGCCAGGGCAGCGAGAGAAAGTCGGTCCCCCAGGCGGCGGCGTCCAGCACGGGTGAGGCCAGGTCGGCGGTGAGTATTTCGGGGGTGCGGACCGGGGCCATGCGGGATTCTGTTCCCGGCGTCCAGAGACGGTAGCATATTCCGGGCGCGACACGTCCTGCGCGACCGCTTCGCTGCGTGGCCATGTCCATGCTGATACGGGCCGTCTCCAGATGCGAGAGGCCGTTGCGGGCATCGACGACTACGTGCTTGTACAGGCCTCCGTCCACCACGATGCGCACTCCTTCGATGGTGAGGGAGGTCTCGGCGATGGGCGTTGCCAGCACCACTTTGCGCTCTCCGGGGGCGCTGGGCGCGATGGCGGCCTTCTGCTGGGCGTTGGTGAGCAGTCCGTATAACGGGCAGATATGCGTATCTCCAAGGGCTCCGGCGAGGAGTTCTTCGCAGCGTCGGATCTCGGCCTCTCCGGGGAGGAAGGCGAGGATGTCTCCTGCTTCGGTTTTATGGGCTTCCCGGATATAATGGGCCACCAGCTCGGAAACGTTTTCCGGCGTGGCTTCCTTGGCGGTATGCTTGATTTCCACCGGGAACATGCGGCCTTCGCTCGAGATGACCGGCGCCTGAAGGGCCTGGGCCAGAGAGTCCGTGTCGATGGTGGCCGACATGATGATGATGCGGAGGTCCTCCCGCACGAGCGCCTGCGTCTCGCGGGCCAGCGCCAGGGCCTCGTCGCTGTGGATGCTCCGCTCGTGGAATTCGTCAAAGATGAGGGCCGATACGCCCTCCAGCGTGGGGTCCTCCAGCAGCATCCGCGTGAGGATGCCTTCCGTGATGACCTCGATGCGGGTGTCGCGGGAAACCCGGCTCTCCCCTCTTACTCGGTAGCCGACGGTGCGGCCTACAGGTTCGCCCAGGAGCCAGGCCATCCGTTCCGCGATCTGCCTGGCGGCTACGCGGCGGGGTTCCAGCATGAGGAGTTTTCCATCGGCCCGTGCCTGAAGGATGGTCAGGGGCAGCACGGTGGATTTTCCGGCTCCGGGGGGCGCGGTGACGATGAGCCGCGTCTTCTGCTCCAGAATACGATTCACCTCCCCCGCGATACTGTAGGCCGGGAGGGAGGTGATATCCTTATGTAATGTATGAGTCAACTAATAGTTTACGAAGTTGGTCCAGCTGTCAGTGCTTTCGCAGAGCGTCTGGAGCGGAACGGGCAGATTCTTGAAGAGGTCCAGACCGGTCCATTCTTCCAGCTGGTCAACGGAAACGGTGTAATTCTGATAGGCCGATGTACTCGTGCGCAGGTCTTCGCGGTGTTCCAGCCAGAAGCCTACCGCGCAGGCACCGTTGACGGCATTGGCGTTGTCGCGCCTTACTTTCAGGAGGGCTTTCCAGTAATAGTTCGGGACGGGAAGGTTCTTCGACTTGGCGTCAATGGTCTCAACGGCTTCCGGCTGGCCTTTCTTGTAGAAGGCGGCGCCGGTGACCACATATACGGTGTCGGTCTTCACGGAACTGCGGACTGCGGATTCCAGGTCCATCCAGATGCCTCCGTTGAAGCCGTTCTGAAGCTGGGGAGTCATGTTGGTGGGATAGTAAGTCTGCGTCTGCATATCCACTACGTTGTTGCGGTCGGCGTTGGGAATCTGGTGGCCGCGGGCGTAGTATTGTTCTGTGAAAGAAGTGGGCGTAACGCTTACGCCGTATCCGCTGGAGAGGTTCACCTGTTTGTTCTGCGGCACTTTCGGGTCATAAATGCCCCATGTATCTACACGTCCGCTGGTCATATGGTCCCGGCACAGCGGATAGGCCACCCAGTAGGAGATGTACGTTTCGGGGTCGTAGAGGATGGTGTAGTTGCGCTGCTCGACGCCGCCCATCAGGGCCGTGTGCGTGACGTTGTAGAGGTCTCCGAGGCTGGAATCCGTAGTGCCGGTAAGACTGGCTACGCTGTAGCCGGGAAGTTCCAGCCAGCCGGCGGCTTCGTAGCTGCGGCTGGTGGTGGTGAACGACTGGACGCTGCCGGTGAACTCCTCGTAGGTGTTCGTGTCGGTGTTCAGCCACACGATGTAGGCTTTGAAATAATACTGGGTGAGCTCGCTCAGACTGCCGATCGTCGCCTCGAAACTGCCCTGGGTGGCGGAGGTCCCGTCAACGGAGACCTTGCCCGAGAGGTTGTCTGCGGCGGTTCCGTAGTAGAAACCGGCCTCGTAGATGCCGCCGGCAGCTTCCGTGAAGGAGCCGGCTACTTTGGCCGTATTGCTTTCAACCTCGGAGGCGTTGCCGGTGGAGATGAAGGGCTTGGGCGCTCCCCCTTCCCAGGTGACGCTCAGTTCAATGATATCGATGGCGGATTGTCTGGAACGTACACCCACATAGGCGTATTCGTCCGTGAAGGTGACGGTTTCAGTTACATTCACGGTGGAGGAAGTGTTGACGGTGGCAATGAGCGTTCCTTTGGCGGTATCGTCGAAAAGGTCGTTGGGAGAAGTGTAAGGCGTATTCTTGGCGTAAACTTCCACGGCGCGGCCGGAATAGGTTCCAAGCTCCAGCGTAACGGATTTGAGCGTGCCGCCCGACGTGGTGGTCACAATGCCGGAATAGCTGCCGGAGGCCGCCGTGACGTCGGTTCTGAGGCCGATGCTTCCGTTGTCCCTCTTGTTGGAATGGCCCGCATATACGGCGCCGGACGCGGAACCCTGCTTTCCGCTCCAGGAGTTGTAGCTGGTGGAAGTGATCCCGGTGAAAGCCGCGTCAATGACGTCCGTCCGGGCGTTGTCCACGCCGTTGACCGTGGTCATGTCCACGCCGAAGGTGGTGAGGGCGCTGTTGCGGAACTCGAGGCTTCTGGCCTCCCTGTTAAGATATACGGTCTTGGTGTAGGTCTTCTCGGCAGTTATTACGCTTACGGTGAAGTTCTCCGAGAGCGTGACTTCCGCCAGGCGGAACCATACCGCGATGTCTCCGCTGTAAGCCGTGGAAGAGGCGGGCGTGAGGGTCAGGGACTGGGTTTTGCCATCGGCCTTCATTTCCGCGGCGAGGTCCCCGGTGGCGGGATCGATCTCGTAGGAGCCCGCGATGAAGATGTCCGTTCCCGTCGTGGAGAAGATGATTTTCTGGATGGTTTCTGTGGTGGAAGGAGCGCGGAGCGTCATGCGGGCAGTGCCGCCGAGGCGGGCGAACCTTGCGCTGACACTGCTGGGACGCGTATCCTGGTGCAGGTGTTCGGAGACGAGGACATCGGCCTCCGGGTCGAAGCTGCCGGCTGCGAAGACCTGCGTCGAGGGAATCGTCACATAGTACTTCCCTCCGCTGCTTCCGAGGGCCGATGCCGGATAGACGAAGCTGTAGTCGTAGCTGGGAGAGGTGGCCCCGGCGGGAAGCGTGAAGCTGAACTGGGCCGACGGGCCGCCGCTGCTAAGAGGGGCCGATGTGAACATCTCGGCATCGGCATCGCTTCTCTTCTCGATGGCCGCCAGCCTGTCGCCGGCCAGCCAAAGGACGTTATACTTGTTGGCTCCCAGGTCTTCAACGACGGTTTTGGTGGGATTGCCCGCGCTCACCTTCATCTTGAAGGCGGCCGGGGCGCAGGATTGTTCTATTCTTGTGCAGGCCAGCAGAGCGGCAACGGCAAGAAGGCTGTAAACGATTCTTTTCATGGCTGGTCTGTTAATAGAAAATGGGGTCTTCAATTACATTTCCGTTTCCGAAGCCGGAACCGGGTTGCCCGGTAGATCCATAGTTACTCAAAACCAGGAGGGCTTCCTGGCTTTGCAGCAGTACACATTCCGCTTGCGGCGGAAGATACGTCTTTAGGTTATTCATGTGTTATTGCTTTATTTATTGCGAATATAACCATTATTTCGTAAGTTTGTGTACACTTTTCAGTTGAATTATTTACAGATATGGATAACAATCAGCCCAAACAGCCCCAGAACCAGCTTCAGCTGGAGATCAACCCCCAACTCACCAAGACTTCTTATTCCAACCTCGCCATCATCTCGCACTCCCGCAGTGAGTTCGTGATCGACTTTGCCGCTACCCTACCCGGTATTCCCAAAGCCGTCATCGGCGACCGCATCATCATGACGCCCGAACACACCAAGCGCCTGATGAATGCCCTTTTCGACAACATCTCCAAGTACGAGGCCCAGTTCGGCGTCATTGACCTCGCCGGCGGCAAAGGCCCCCAGCCCGGCACCACCTTCAACCTCGGCGACTTCGGCCCTATGGGCGGCGGCGCCAAGTCCTAGCCTGGAGCGTAAGTCGCTGGCTTTCAGCTTTATATAAATCGTCGGGTGCACCTGCAGGTGCACCCGACGTTGCGTAAGTGGCTGTGAGTCAGTGAGATGCTCGCCAGCTACTGGATGTTGTAGATTTTGTCGAGGACGGAGCCGTCGCGGTTCATGACGATGCCGACGACTTTGTCGCCGAAGGGCAGAGGGTCGGGCGTGCCGATGATGGACTGGGCCTTGGCGGCGAGGGCGGCGATGTCAACGATCTTGAGGCCGGCGGCGACCAGCTTCTCCTTGATCTCCGGACGGGCGGGATTCACGGCGATACCGTACTCGGTAACGACAACGTCAACGGACTTGCCGGGGGTGATAAGGGTGGTCACCTTGGGCACAACGCAGGGAATGCGGCCGCGCAGCAGCGGGCAAACGATGATGCTGAGGGCGCTGTCGGCTGCGGTATCCTGATGGCCGCCGATGGCGCCGCGGATGATGCCGTCGGAACCGACCAGCACGTTCACGTTAAACTGCGTATCCACCTCCAGGGCGCTCAGAATCACGATATCCAGGGCATGGGTGGCCGATCCCAGATGCTGGCCGGAAGCGTACTCCACGGCGGAAACCTCCTGGTGGGAAGGGTCGTTCTTGATGGACTCCGCCGCCACCTTGTCGAAGGACTGCACGTCGATGAGCTTGCCGATAAGGCCTTCCTCGTGGAGCTTCACCATGTGGGCGGTGATGCCGCCGAGGGCGAAAGAGGCTTTGATGCCGCGGTTCAGCATCTCCTCGCGGATGTACTTGACGGCTGCGAGGGAGGCACCGCCGGTACCGGTCTGGATGCTGAAGCCATCCTCAAAGTAACCGGAGTTAATAATCACTTTTGCAGCATGTTTGGCAAGGAGGATATCGCGCGGATTCTTGGAATCACGGATGGCGCCGGCGGCAATCTTGGAGCTGTCGCCCACGCTTTCCACCACTACTACACTCTCCACGTCTGCGGCGGAAATGGACTGCGGCATGTTGGGATATTCCACCAGGTCGTCGGTGAGGACAACGACGTGCTTGGCATAGCGGGCGTCCGGCAGGGCGTAACCCAGGGAGCCGCAGATGCTCTTGGCATTCTCGCTGCGGGAGTAGCCGCAGGCGTTGCCCAGTTCATCGGCCGATGAAGCCCCCAGGAAGGCGACGTCGATCTTGAGCTCGCCGTTAGCGATGGCGCTGCCGCGGCCGCCGTGGGAACGGAAAACGACCGGCTCCTTCATGAGGCCGTGGGAGATGGCATCGGCCAGGGTACCGCGAAGGCCGGAGGTGCTGATGCCGGTGATGACGCCGTTTTTGATGTGCTCCACCAGCGGCGCGTGGACGTCGGAAAGGCTGGATGCGGCCAGCTTAAGGTCCTTGAAGCCCATCTGGGCCAGTTTATCTACTACAAGGTTCACCACCTTGTCGCCTCCACGGAAATGATGGTGGAAGCTGATGGTCATGCCATCCTTGAGGCCGGAACGCTTGATGGCCTCTTCCAGTGTAACTACTTTGCTGTTTCTCATAAGGCTTCCTCCTCAGAAATGACACCGGCGGCTACGGCGAGGGCGATGGTTCGCTCTGCGCGGAGCACGACCGGACGGTCCACCATCTTGCCGTTGACGGCGATGACGCCGGAACCCTTGGCCTGGGCCTCCTTGATGGCGGCGACCACGGCGCGGGCCTTGTTGATTTCCTTTTCGGTAGGCGTAAATACGCTGTTCACCACCTCGATCTGGCGCGGGTTGATGATGGATTTTCCGTCGAAGCCCAGCGTCTTGATCAGTTCCACTTCCTTGCGGAAGGTTTCCATGTCGTCCAGGTTGGAGTAAACCGTATCGAAGCAGGCGATGCCGGCGGCGCGGGCCGCCACCACAATCTGCTCGCGGGCCAGCAGCAGTTCTGCGCCGCCCGGGGTGCGGTTGGTCTTGAGGTTGGCACTGTAGTCCTCGGCCCCCAGGGCAATACCCATCATGCGCTTGGATGCGGTGGCAATCTGGTAGGCGTTTACGATACCCAGGGCGCTCTCGATGGCGGCCATGATCTGGGTGCGGCCCACGGCGCCGATCTCCTGCTCAACCTTGAGGATTTCGGCCTCCAGTTCGCGGACTTCTTCGGCCGTCTCGGTCTTGGGCATACGGATAACCTGTACGCCGGCTTTCACCACGGCTTCCACGTCCTTCTTGCCGTAGGGCGTGTTGAGAGGATTGATGCGGACCACCATTTCGGTGCCGCCGAAGTCAATGGATTTGAGGGCGTTGTGCACCAGCAGGCGGGCGGCGTCCTTTTCGGCCATGGTGACGGAGTCTTCCAGGTCCAGCATAATGCTGTCGGGGCCGTAAATGTGGGCATCGGCCATCATTCCCGGATTATTGCCGGGAACGAACATCATGGTTCTTCTTAGTCTTTCCATACGTCCTTTCCTGTTGCGCGCACCGCTGCCGCAGTGACGCGGGCCCTGATTGTACAATCCAAAGCACCTTTGTCGATGGCCTCCACGTGGGCGTCTTTCACGCCCAGGCCCTCGAGGGTGTCCGTGATGACGGCCTTGATTTGCCGTCCGAACTGTGCGGCCACGGAGCTCTGCAGATCTACCTGCAGGCCTTCTCCGGGGCCGATGGTGACCATGATATCACCGCTTTCGAGTGTTCCAGCTGTTGCTTGTGTCATAATTAATTATTCTTGATGTGCAGGGCGCAGAAGGTCCAGCACGACTTTTACGGGGTTGAAGGTTTCAATGGGTACTTCCACGAAGAGGGTGTTCCACTCGCTCATGGCGCCGTTCCACAGGCCGGGCAGTTCCAGGGCCTTCAGCTCGCGGCCCTCGTAGCTCTTGGAACTGATGAAACCGGCGTCCGGGTCCACGTAGCGGAGGAGGTCGAAGTGCTCACCCTTATAATTGTAAAGGCAGCAGACCAGGTCCACGGGGTTGAAGTGGGTGGCGTGGGACATGGCGTCGGCCGATCCGGTATCGGCCTTGTTGATCTGTACGCTTTCGAGGATCTGGAGGCTGGTGCTGCCGTCTTTCCCGGAAATGACGTAGGGACCGCCGCCGGGTTCTCCTTCGTTGCGTACCATGCCGCATACGCGGATGGGACGGTCCAGCTTGGCGCGGAGCATGTTTACGCGTTCTTCCTCGGAACGGGCCAGCGGCAGCTGCACGCACAGCTCCTTGTCCAGGAAGTTCTCGATTTCGTTGCAAAGCTGCACCGAAGGGGCGTTGTCCAGTTGTCTGAGGTAGTGGAAGATCTGGTCTCTCAGCTGCAGGGCCATCCCCATCAGTACCTGTTTGTACCGGGTGGTGACGGGCAGCAGTTTCTCGTGGGCGACGTTGTCTATGTTCTTGATGCTCACGAGCTCTTCCTGTACCTGATTGAGGTTGTAGATGAGCGCTCCGTGACCGGCGGGACGGAAAAGGAGGGTGCCGTCGGCCTTCCGGAAAGGCTTGTTCTCCAGGTCCACGGCAATGGTGTCCGTGGCTTTGTCCTGACAGGTAAAGGTGATGTTATATTTGACGCCGTAGCGTTTTTCGTATGCGGGCAGGATGGTGCCGATGGCATTTTCGAAGAGTTCCCGGTGCTCCGGGGAGATGGTGACGGTGAGGTTGCAGCTGCCGTCGGGATTGCGCATGTACTGCTGGGCTTCCACCAGATGCTCGGCGATGGCTGTACGCACCTCACCGGGATAGCGGTGGAACTTCAGGACGCCTTTGGGCTTGCAGCCGTAGTCCAGCCCTTCTTCGCCGAGAAGCTTCCGGAGTGTTTCTTTCCGGTAGGCCGATGTATCCTCGGGCTCCCCGAAGAGCTCCGGCGTGTAGAAGGCGAAGTCCTTGATGCGGGCGGCGAGCTGCGCGGCGGGGGTATCGGCCCCGATGTCCTCCCCTGCTTCCAGCTTCGCAAGGGCGCAGAACATGTCCTTGAACATGCGGGACGCTGCGCCGGAGGCCGGGACAAACTTGCATTTGCCTTTGACATCGGCCTTCATATAATAGGACTCTGCGGCGGCGACGGCGGCCTGGTCCAGCACTTTGATGCCGCGTTCGGGCGTGGCGGGCCCTACGATTTTCATCCAGGGAAAGCCGCGCCGCAGCTGCTCTATCTGTTGTCTTACCTGGCGCGGTGTGGCTCCGCGCTCTTCGATCTGCTGGTTGTCTTTAGGGGTTAACATAGTTTTAGTCGGGTGTGTTTATTCGATGTAGAACTCCCGCCTGTAGTTGTACTCGCTGCGCAGTTTCTCAAAACTGTCCGGGTTGGTGCGGAAGAGGAAATCGTCGGTGAAGATGGGATAGTTGTACTGCAGGATAGCGGCAATCTCTCCCTGCGTCTTCCCCTTGAGGTCTATGGCCACGGGTTTGAGGTTTTCGTCCTCGGTGGCCGGGCGGAAGAAGCGGAGTTCCTCGAAGCCGAAGTGCCTTGCGACGGCCTGTACGGCCTGTGCCGTGCCGTTCTGCTTGCCCTGGTAGGAGTAACCGGCGATGTGGGGCGTGGCTATGTCGCACAGCTCGATGAGGTTTACGTTGGGAGTGGGCTCGTTGCACCAGGTGTCCAGCACCAGGGCGCCCAGCTTGGGACGGGCGTGGATGAGGGCGGTCTCGTTCACCACTTCCCCGCGGGATGCGTTGATGAAGATGGCTCCGGGCTGCATGGCTTCGAAGAATTCGTGGTCTGCCATGCCGCGGGTTGTCTCGTCCAGGGGGACGTGCATGGTGACGATGGTGGAGCGCCGCAGGAGTTCGTCAAGGGAGACGAAGGTATCGGCCCCTTCTTTCTGGGCGCGGGGCGGGTCGCACAGGAGGACGTTGAAGCCGAGGCTGCGCGCCATGGCCTCCACCTTCTTGCCCACGTTGCCCACGCCGATAATGCCGATTGTGGCCCCTTCCAGCTTGATGGCCCGGCGGGACGTGATGCCGTAGAGGGCGCTGAAGACATAGTCCGCGACACCGCCGGCGTTGCAGCCCTCGGCGTTCTGCACGTCGATGCCATGCTCCGCGCACCAGGGCAGGTCGATGTGATCCATGCCGATGGTGGCGCTGGCAATCATCTGCACGCGCGTGCCGGAGAGGGTTTCCTCATTGCATTTGGTGCGGGTGCGGATGATGATGGCATCCGCGTCGATCATGGCCTCGTGGTTGATGGAGCGGCCATCCATGTACACTACCTCTGCGTAGGGCTCCAGAACGCCCTTCAGAAAGGGAATGTTGGTATCTGCTACTATCTTCATTTTCGATATTCGGTACGTCCTACAAATATAGTAAAAACGCGCGAATCTTGGAACCCTTTCCGCCCCGCATACTCCCCCACCAAATTTTTTTTGAAAAATTTTTCCCGAAAAGTTTGCCGATTCAAAAAAATGCATTACCTTTGCAATCCCAAACGGGAAAAACGGGGTATTAGCTCAGTTGGTAGAGCGTTTGAATGGCATTCAAAAGGTCAGGAGTTCGATTCTCCTATGCTCCACCCCAAGAGGTTTCTCTTTCACGAGAAACCTCTTTTTTTTGGGTGTTTGGGTGGAGTGCTGGTTGATTCTGTCCAGGACCGAAAACCGGGATTTCGGGCTTCGCCAGAACAAAACTGAACTGGCCAGGACCAAATTTGGCGATTTTGGTCTTGGCTACAATCGAAACCACCATCCTGCCCTCCCACCGCCATCTGTCCCATATTCAATACAACACATCCAATCTGTATGTACAGGTAAAGTACACTGTAGGGCCGATTTTCTGTACATACAGTTCGAGAAAGTGACCTGGAAGGGCGAAATGGCATCTGTATGTACAGTTGGAACGCACTGCAGGGCCGATTTTCTGTACATACAGCAGGGAGGTAGGGCGGGAGATGCCCGGTCGGGGCCGGGCATGACGCATTTGAGAACCTTATACCGCTCAACGGAGATGCTGCCGACGAGGTTCCCATCGGCCCAGAGGGACCGCCATACACCTTCCTTGCCGTCATTCTTCAAGCATAATCACTGGTGTCCGGGGAAAATTTCTCCGGACACTAGTGTATCGGGATATTGAAATAAGTGTCAGGGAAGGGCTCGTCGCGAAGCGTGAAGTGCCACCATTCCGTATCAAGGGGCTTGAAGCCGTGGGCAAGCATGGCCCGTCGGAGAATCATGCGGTGCTCAAATTGCTCGGCGGTGATACTGCGTCCTTTCGGGGACTTGCTGTTGTCGCCGGTGTACTGCCCCGTCTCTGGATTGCCGCAGAAGTCGGGATGGCTCTCGGGGCCGAACCAGTCGAAGGTGCCGCCCATGTCAACCTCTTTCTCCGTCGCCATGTCGAAAAGCGTCAGGTCAACGGTGGAGCCGCGCGTGTGGCCGCTCTTTGCCATGATATATTCCTGCTCGAAGAGGACGCTCTTGGCAAGGTCGGGGTAGAAGTAAGGTTTCATATCCGTGGCAGAAAGGTCGGCAGCCCAGCGCACGAAGTGGTCCACACCCTTCTGAGGACGGTAGGCATCGTAGATTTTGAGGCGATAGCCCTGTGCCATCAGGTCGTCGCTTACGGCTTTCAGGCTGTCTGCCGCCTGGCGGGTGAGCAGAGCGATGGGCGCCTCATAGCCGTCAATGCGTGCTCCCACGAAGTTGTATGTGCCGTAGTAGCGTATCTCCAGTATGACATCCGGCACCACGTCTGTGATGGGGACGAGGACGGCGCTGCGAAATTCATCCTTCGCCCTTTCCATCTGGGCACGGAACGCAGGGCTGGTTTGCAGGATGCCGTAGCCGATTCCAGCTGCCACGCGGCTCGCATCGACATCGCTCTGCCAATGCGCTCCGGCAATGACGCGGCTCTCGCCGTAAGCCCAGGCGCGGGCGTATATTTCATCGGCCCGGGCGGGATTCACTTCGGCGAGAAGAAGGGCTGTGAGAAAGCCCCGGATGGTATGGCCGGAGGGATAGCTGCCCTCGCCGCTCAGTTCGGCGTCCTCTCCTGTGGATGTGGGTTCCTTGAAATATTCGAAGGGACGGATGCGGTGGTAATAGGCCTTGGGGGCCACGCGGATGGGGTCTATCGTGCGCAGGCTGTTTTCCAGAAGGCGCCAGATCTGGGGCGTCGTCTCTTTCGACAGGACCATCCCGAAGGCCGGGGACAACTGACCGATCAGGGCCTCATACGTCCAGACGGCATCGCCCCTCGCCATTTCCAGCCGGGATGGGTCCTTGCGCTGCTCTTTGCCCCATTTGTATCGTTCTATATCATACTTGAAGGCAGGAGTTCCCTTTTCGGCCGGCGCCGGAAGGCACTTTATTAAATCCGGAAGCTCGGAAGGATCCAAATAGGTCTCCTGCGAGAATGCGGCCGTGCAGCAACACAGCAGGGCAATGATGACAAATGTTATTCTTTTCATTTACTTGAAGTTTGTTAAAAGTAGTAACCGGCACCTTTCCACTGTTGCCCAAGTTTAAGGGCTTTTTCGCGGTCGGCATGGTCGCAGGCATGTGCAGTTTCCATAGGATTATCTTTCAGAAGGATGCAGTTTCCCGTAGAATTTCAGGCCGCGGAGAAGGGTCCCGAAGTCGGACTTGGAGAGGTAAGCCACCCGCTCGTAACCGTCACGCTCTATTACAAACTGAAGCTGATTGGTCAGGAGGGGCTGATGCCTGTACACCTGGATGGTCTCAAGCTCTTCTCCGGGGAAGAAGGGCTTGAAACTACCCTGGATTTCCCGCATGGTGCCCTTGGGCTCCTTGAAGAGCGTTTTCAGCTCTTCCATATATGCGACGGCATCCGTGATGTTGTCGCCTAAGGGAATGTAGAGCTGGTAAACGGGGTCCAGGTCAATCTGGACAGTTTTGTTGCCGATGCCCATGTTCCCCACGTGGAGCCAGTAGTGGTTGGTGCCATCGACGGGGATGTTGACGATTTGTACTGTCTCGGAGGTGTTCTCGTTCTCTACTGAGATAATCTCCTTGATGGTGGGGAGTTTGCTTGTCTGGGCAAATAGGCCAGTGGCGCAGATGAGTGCAAGGATGAGGGAAGCAATTCTTTTCATAGTCTCAATTATTTGCAGGTTTCTTCCTGCAAGATGAGCATTTTCTGCAAATAAATCAAGTACTTTTGAAAACTATTTCATTGAACTTTAATCATTTTCGACTATTGCAGGATGGGACTGAAACAGATGCCAAAGAGTGCGAGGTTTTACTTAAGCGTATTGACGGGCAGATCTTCATTAGTATCCGGATTTATTGGGAAGGTTGAAATTGACTGGAATAAGCATCGAAAGGGCTATCGGCTCACCTTTGGCGTTCAATCCCGGCTTCCATTTGTCAGGTGCGGAGCTGATTACACGAAGCGCTTCCTCTTCAAAAATCTTGTTGGTGCTCCTATACACAACAGGATTTACCAGCTTCCCTTTCCCGTCGATTATTACTGACACATAGACCCGTCCTTCCAATCCGGCTTTTTTCGCTTCCTCCGGGTAAACCAGATGCTCTCTGATCCACTTGGCAAACTCGAAATAGCCGCCATTGTTAAAAGACGGTTTTCTCTCCTTTACACCGAAATCGAAAGAGACGAACGGCGCTGAATCCACCTGGGCACGCTCCTCGTCCGTCAATTTAAAAATGACCGGGAAAGTATATGTTAAATCTATCGGCTCACCCTTTCTCTCGCCAGGTTTCCAGATTTGCGGTGCCGATTCAATTACGCGGATAGCTTCTTCATCAAGCAGAGGGTGAACGCCCCTGAGAATCCTCACGTTAATGAGTTTCCCCTCTTTTGTGATAGTGAATTGAGTTGTTACTCTCCCTTCAATCCCAGCCTTCTTTGCCTCTTCCGGGTAGTGCTTATGCTCGTTGACCCATTTCGAGAAGTCATTGGCATCACCACCATTGAAGCTGGGATTTTTCTTCTGGTAGGTCATCGGTATCGCTTCGAATTCCTCTTGCTCCTGTGCTATAGCCGGAACAAGAGGGAGCAACAATAAGAGTAACAGTATGATAGCGCGGGTTTTCATATGGCCGATTTGCCTGCAATTATAGTGCCGATGATTTGGGCCGATGGTGCTCGCGCTGGCACTGCGGTCTCCCGGGCTGTTTGGTTCTCCGCAGCGCTGCGCACCAAACGGCCAGACCAGCAACCGCCCCTGGGAGAGTTTACTATGATAAAACTCAACAATTGGGCGAATATCTGCAAGTTGGAAAAGCGAAATTTATTTCGAAAATCACTTTTTGAAAAGCGAATCATCCGTTTTACCTCTCCATCTCCTGCTCGCTTCATGATGCCCGTGGACCGCTACCGACTGGGGAGTCACCCGGGACGGCGCCGTCATCTGATATCATATCGGCATAATAGTTGCGCTAAGGAGGGGCGTATAACCACTACGCTCACTCCGGTGAGCGTTTTTTGTTTTATACACTCTCTCCAATAGGGAACGCCGTTCCTCAAGTCGACAAAAAATACGGACGGATTTCCAAGAATTCTTCATACCTTCGTATTTGGTTCGAACCGTGCGGGTATGCAGCGATGTGTGCCGATAAATAATTGATGTTATGAAACGCTATCTTTTTTATTTGGGCCTGATTGTATCAGTTATTTCCTGTGGGCAGTCAAAGGTGGACCTCTCTGAGAGGACCTTGGAACTTTGCCGATTTATTCCGGATCATGTGCTGAAACCGGAGGCAAAGGATGCCATGACGCCGGAGTTCTTCCAGGCTCTTTCCGAGGCCTATGATGCACCAGTTGCCGATTATATGGAGATTGGCGACAATGAGTGGCTTTGGTACTTCGTTACCGGAAACGATGGCAGCGAACCCGTTTACGGTGTGAAGTCCGTTTCCAAAACTGCTAAAAACAAAGCGCAGGCGCTGATCACCGTCCGCCAGAAGGCCGATGACCGCGAGGAGCCGGACGCAGAGGCCAAAGAGTACGAGGTTCAACTAAAACTCGTTGACGGTCAATGGCTTCTTGACGATTTCGACAACAAAAAAGCCGCGTGCCGCGCCTATGTACGTGAGGTACGTGAGAAATATGCCTCGGGAGCGTATGTGAAGTATCTGGAATCGTCGGAAGACCTGAAAGAATTTGTTCCGGACTTCCTGAGTAGAGTAGATGCTTTCTACGCTAAGTACGGGAAATAATCAGCGTTCAATCTTGACGAGTTCCAGCGTGAAGACAAGCGTGCTGTGCGCCGGAATATCGGCCATCTTAGTTGCGCCGTAGCCCCACTTGGCGGGGATATAGACTTCCCATTTATCGCCCTCGCGCATGCGTGTGAGGGCGATTTGCCAACCCATGATGAGGTCGCGGACTACGAAGAGGGCCGGCAGGGACTCCCCTTCCGTTGTGTCGAAGACGGTGCCGTCAATTAATCGGCCCGTATAGTGAACGTAGACGATGCCGTTGGGCTTGGGGCATTTGGAGCCGTGGCCTTCTTCCAGCACGCGGTACATGACGCCGTTGTCCAGCACGTGCATGCCTTCCTCCTGCGCTTTCTCACGCAGAAAGGCCTCGTTGGCCTCTTTATAGGGGTTGGGACGTTTGATTTTGCTCATGGGTTACCAGGTCTTGGCCAGTTCCAGTCCTTCGGAGATGGCCGATGCTATTCTAGATTCAATCTCTTCGGGAGTGCTGTAGTCCATGTTTTGGGCGGCAATTGTCGTCAGCTCGCCAAGGTTCCAGAGGTGGCCGATGGCACGAAGATAGGGCGTAGCCTGCTCAAAGGGGTCCCCCGTCGCGATGTCCATACCTCGGGTGGTAAGATAGAGAACCTTCGGTGATTTGCAGAGGCCTTTGCAAGTCTTGCCGGTGTCCGTGAACGTAATGTCGAAAAGGGAAACCTGTTCGAAAAATGCTTTCAGCGCTGCCGGGAAACTCATATCCCAGAAAGGGGCTGCGATAAGGAGGCGGTCGGCATCGGCCATTGCCTTGGCGGCATCAAGGGCCCATGTGGGGATCATTCCCCTGCCGCGCTGGGCAAAGAGCGCCGGCGTGAGCGGAACGATGCCTTCCATTTCCGGGAGGTCATATCGTTTGACCTCATAACGCTGCGAAAGCGATTTGATAATAGGTTCTGCTATGCGGAGCGTGCGCGAGTCACTCTGACGGACGCAGGCGTTGATGATCACAAGTTTTTTCATACGGCAAAGGTACTCCCTTTTACCGCAATTTCAAAGCTGTCGCGGCGCAGGCGAGCACCAAACAGGCCCAATCCGTGCTCGAGCCGGAGTCTAAGCACGTGGCCGGTCAAAATAATAGCATTTTCTTGTCCCGGTAGATGCTGGAGCACGTGCTCGGGCAAAAATACGACGAAATCTTTCCCCGCCACGTGCTGGGTGATGCTGGCCAGGACCAAAAACCGCGATTTCTGTCTTCGCCAGAACAAAATTGAACTGGCCAGGACCAAATTTGGCGATTTTGGTCCTGGACACAATTGAAACAACCATCCTGCCCTCCCACCGCCATCTGTCCCATATTCAACACCCCATACCCAATCTGTATGTACAGTTGGAATGCACTGTAGGGCCGGTTTTCTTTACATACAGCAGGGAAAGAGATGCCCGGTCGGGGCCGGGCATGACGGAGTGATCAGGGTCGGGCATGGCGTAGGTCAGGTGGTTTTGTGTCGCAGGTGGTGAAGCAGACACTACTTCTTTATTGCCAGGAAATAGACGATGGAGCCTTGCTTGTGGTATTCCTGCAGCTGGTAGGATTGGGAGAGGCGTGCCCGCAGGGAGTCGAAGGTCTCGAAGGGCGGCGTAAACCATCCCTTGCGGGAGAGGACCTTCTTCATCAGCCAGTCCGTTATCCGGGATTCGCCCTGTATACAGAAACAGCCGGCCAGCATTCCTCCATCGCGTAAAACTCTGCCCATCTCGGCATAAGCCTTTTCCTTGTCGGGGAACGCATGGACGCCGTTCATCGTGAGTACGCAGTCGAAGGTACCATCGGCAAAAGGGAGCGCGCCCACATCCCCCTGCATGAGATGGACATTCCAATCGAAACGTTCCCTGGCCTGTTTAAGCATATCGTCGCTGTAATCGAGGCAGGTAATATCGGCCTTGTTCATCCGGGCATACTTCAAGGCGGTGAAGACGCCGGTCCCGACAGGAACGTCCAGCAGTTTGCCGTCAAAATCGTCGGAGATATAGGAAAGCACCTTGCGGGCAATCACGTTGTCGTCGACTCCGCCCCAGAAGATGTCCATGTAAAGGCGGCTCCACCAGGTAGACCGTGTGAGGACATCGTCGTAGATATCCCTGGACTGACGATAGGACTGCTGGATTTTATCGCTCTCCGTCTTGGGGAACCAGGGCCAGGTGCGGTTGACGCGCTGGCAGTAGGCATCGTATTCGGCGCCGTGGAGCTCGTGCAGCCACTTCTCTTCCGTGGGCCGGAGCATCATGCCCATCAGCGCCCAGAAGATGAAGGGCAGGACCAGTAACCAGAGGTTGCCGAAGCAGAGGACAATGCCGATGATAACGAACATCCAGCTGGTATAGAGCGGGTTGCGCATCCAGGCGTAGATGCCGTCAGTCACCAGATGATTGTGCAGGATGCCATCATCGATCCGGGAGCGGAAGATGGCGTACCCCCAGATGAAAAGGCCCAGCAGGGCCAGCAGAAGGCCGATAATAAGCATGGGCGTCTTCAGCGCGGGGATGAGGCCGCTGTCCAGATAACCCTTCCTGGAGAGGAAGATGCCAAAGGCGGCAAGGGCGGCAATCGTGCCGATATAAACCGGGCCGATGCCAAAGATAGGAAGATGTTCTTTCTGTTTCATACCGCTGCAAAGGTACAGCGGAATCCCTGCAACCGGGTTGCAATACTTACATGGACTTGAACCGGGCGATCTCCCTGGTAAGGGCTTCTTCCGGCAGAACAACGTCTTCCTTGAAAACGGAAACGCCACAATCGGCCTCTGAGGGCCGCCAGTTGCCCACGATTTCTCCGTCAAGGGCAACGATGCTATAGAAGATGCCGGAATTGTTATGGGCCTTGGGCGCATGACTGGGATGAAGGACTATGTGCCGACTCTTGTAGCCGATAAGATATTCGTCAAAAGCAGGTAGGAGCAGGACATTGCCGCCGCGGAAACCCCTTGTCCTGGCATCCTTCATGAAATAGTACTCCTTCCCTTTGTGCCACAAACTGGACATCTCGTCCCTGATGATCTCCATCCCTCGCCTGCAATCGCCCATGTTGAGACCGGACCACCAGACGAAGTCCTCCAGCATCGCAGGCCCGTGGCTTCTGAAGTACTTCCTGGTTATGAGAGCAAGTGCCTCATCGCGGTCCATGGCAGGCCTGGGGCCGATCTTTTCAGAGGTCAGCGCGAGCGTCCTTTTGCTGGGATGGAGGTCTCCGGAGCAAAGAAGCCCGTCATATTCGGCCAGACGGAGATGATACGAGAGGCGCTGGTCTGTCATGACAACGCCTTTTTCTTTTAAAGATTCGGCGAATTCTTCCTTGAGGACAGACCTCTTTCCTGTGGCAATATCGGCCAGTAACTCCTGGATGCGGCCCTTTTCTTCGTCGGGAATGTCGATGCCGTTGGAATGCATCCAGCCGCGAAGCCCGGTAAGGGCCTTGGAGCGGCAAAGGTCCAGCATCCAGCGATAATCCTCCCCGGAAACCAGCTGCCAGGTAGTGCGCAGCAGATGCGTCCTGATGATGCGCCCGTCGTTGAATGCAGCCTCGAAGGCTTTAAAGGAAGGCTTTTTCGTCCTCATCGCCACGGCCCATCGCATGGCTTTGTAATCCTGCCCCTGCATGGCGCCGAACCACGACACCACATCCGCAGGGTCTTTCCACTGCGGAACAATGAGCTGTTGGCTCAGGAGTCGGGCCGATACAGGATTTACCATTTTATGCCTTTGTAGATGGCCTCGGCAAGCATCTTTGCGCCTTCGCGCTGGGGGTGGACGCCGTCCATCATATACGTAGAGTCGGTGAAGAGATCCTTTAGGTCAATGAGCGAAAGGATCTTTTCTTCAGCGATTTCACGAATAGCCGGACGGACGCCTTCTTCCATGGTAAGAGGAATGACGCCCAGCAGCGGGATATTCATGCGAAGAAATATCCGGATAGGCGCAACGAGGACAATGCGCGGATGGGAAGGCAGCTGCTGGTAGGATTCCACAATCTTCGAATAGTCCTTACGGAAGATTGCGGGATCCCAGTTGTGGGACTTGGTATCATTCGTGCCCAGCATAAGCACTACGATATCCGGATTCCAGTCCAAGCTCTCACGATATACGCTCTTCCTGACGTATGGTGTATCGGCATCAAAGCGGGCCGATGCATCGTTATACCCATAGTTCCTGACCTCGTAATCCGGGCCAAGCTTCTCCTGGAGAACAGACGGGTAGCTGTACTTCCGGCGATTCACGATGGTGAATCCCCAGGTTATGCTGTCCCCTATGCATGCAACGCGTTTCATATCGTGCAAAGATACGAAAAGATTGGATTCATGGGCTATGTAAATATCACAACAAATGGGGATTTCTTAACTGCCTGGAAGGCAGTACCTTTGTACTGTTAAATTAACCTTACAGTATGAAAACTATTGTCAAAGTCGCATTGATGGCCATCGCCTATTTTGCCACGTTTATCCTGGGTGCTTCCAGCGGTATCATCCACCCTGCCTGCTACGCCTATGTAGGGGCTGTCCTTCCGCTCATCACGGCCTTTATCTACCTGTACACCTGTCGCCAGATCAAAGGCTTCGGCGCCGCGACCATCCTGAACGGATTCGTCCTTGTCGTGTTCCTCATTGCCGGAGAGGCCGATACGCCCTGCATCATCGGCCTGATAGGCCTGACGGCCATTGCCGAGGCACTCCGCCGCTTCAAGGGCGTCCGCTGGAGCTTCGTGCCGTTTGCCTTCTCCTTCTTTACCTACACCTCGCACTGGTGGTTCGACACGGAAGGCTCCCTGGCCGCCGCCGTTAAGGAAATGCCGGAAGGCTACGACCAGCTGATGCTCCCGGTCATCAACAACGTCCCCGTGCTGATCATTGTGCTGGTCCTGACTATCCCCGTGGCCATCCTCGCCATGCACCTGGCCGAAAGAACCCTGAAGAAATCTTAACCTTCCAAAACCTGCGAGGCGGCATTCTTGGTATCGACTTTTTCGATGATACGGGTGAGGATGCCGTTTTCGTCAAAGATGAATGTGCGGCGGAGCGTCCCCAGGACGGTTTTGCCGTACATTTTCTTTTCGCCCCAAGCGCCGAAGTCCTGGAGCATCTGCGTGCTGGTGTCGGCCAGGAGGCGGAACGGAAGGCCGTGCTTGGCGCGGAAGCCGGTGTGGGACTTGGCGCTGTCCTTACTCACGCCGACGACGTTGTACCCCGCAGCCGTTAGGGCCGCGTAGCTGTCGCGGAAGGAGCAGGCCTCGGCCGTGCAGCCGGACGTGTTGTCCTTGGGATAGAAATAGATAATGGTTTTCTTGCCGATAAAGTCGGCCGATTTCACCATCTGCCCGTCCTGGTCCATGACCTCGAACGAAGGCATTTTGTCTCCGAGTTTTAGCATAGTGTCATTCTATAGGATAGACAAAGGTAGTGAAAAAACATGTATATATCATCGGCACGCCTTCGCGTTGCGGATGAAGCGGCCGGCGGCGAAAGCGGTGATGACACTATTCATTGCGAAGAAGATGTTGCAAGAAGCGAAGAAAATGACTAACTTGGCTTGGATTAAAAATAATCGTATGAAAAGGATCTCCATTCTTCTGTGCGCTCTGGCGCTTGTCGCCTGCGGCGGCGATCAGGCAACGTCCCCTACCCTTGACGAAGTATTCGCTTCCCGGCGCAGCATCCGGGCCTACGAGGCCGGAAAGACCATTTCCGAGGCCGAGGTCCGCGAACTGCTCACGGCCACGCAGAACGCCCCTTCCTGGGCCAATATGCAGCCCAGCAAGTATTACGTAGCCATCGGCGAGGAAAAACGCGAAGCTGTCCTGGATCTTATCGGCGGCAACAAGGACCGCGTGATCAATGCGCCCGTTTTCCTGGTTTCCACGTTTGAAACGGGCAAATCCGGCTTCTTCCGGGGTAATCCGGTTGACGCCACGGGAGACCTCTGGGGAGCCTATGACAATGGCCTCAGCAATGCCTATCTCATCCTGAAGGCTCGCGCCATGGGTTTCGACACTCTCATCATGGGCATGCGCAATGCCGATGAATTGAGAAAGCTGTTTGAGATTCCGGACAATGAGACCATCCTGGCCGTCATCGCTTTGGGTTACCGTGCCCAGGATCCCAATACCCCGGTCCACAGACCCCTGGACGAAATTGCCAAGTTCTATTAATCATGAAGAACGCTTTTGGATATATTCTGGGATTCCTGGTCTTTGTGGCCGGGATTCCTGCTGTTATGTGGTGGGTGTCCGGAAAACCCTTCCCCTGGGCCCCGGGACTTCTGTGGTTCATCCCGTCCGTGATCCTGATGGTCCTTGGACTGGCTCTCAGTATCTGGTCCATCGTACATATGAAAAAGGTGGGAGAAGGCAATCCTTTCGATGCCTACAACCATGAAGTGGCACCCAGGACCAAGCATCTGATGACCGACGGCCCCTACAAATACTCCCGCAATCCGATGCTTGTGGGCATATATGTCTTTGACCTTGGCGTTCTGCTCTGGCTCATGAGTTGGTGGGCATGGGTCGTATTCGTCGTAGAAGTTTTCTTCCTTACACTTCAAGTCCGCTCCGAGGAAAAGCGCCTGGCCGCCGATTTCGGTGAAAAATACCTCCACTACAAAGAAAACGTTCCCCGCTATTTGTAGGGAGAATGCTTTAATTTCTTAAGATGGAATTCAAAATCAAATCCTTCTACGTATCCGCTTGACGAGCCTTCTTCGATTGCACTGCGTAGGGCGGCAATCTTTTGTTCCTGGTCATTGTGAAGAACCTCAGAATGAGGACTGTGTGTAACAGGGTGTGTTTTCATAATCTTGACCTTTTGTTACAAATATACCAATTATTTCCTTTTTTATTCTATGCACATTTTTTTACTTGTGCAGGGGTTTGGCACAAGCGGGGTGTAGCTTTGCAGTGAAATTTAAAATGCAAAGCTATGGTAGAGATTGTTTTTTCTGTTGGCCTGTACATCGGCGCCCTGGTGCTTCTGGTGAAAGGGGCATTCGCTTTCTGCAATATCAGCCATGATAATGTGGTCACGGAGCCGTAACCCCGTCCGGTCAGTTGGGCAGGAATGACTGAAAAGCAACAACATGTTTCTTGACACCTATCCTTAAACTCCGTAACTTTGCACCATCAACCAAACGATGATGACAATGGAAGTAAAAGACATCTTAAGGAATCTGCGCGAGAAGAACGGTCTGACGCAAGAGCAGATGGCAGAGCGCATCAGTGTAACAAGGCAGGCAATCAGCCGCTGGGAAACCGGCCTGACGCAGCCCAATCCCGAACTGCTCAAAGTCCTTTCCCGGGAGTTTGGAGTGTCTATCAATACGCTGCTGGGCTCGCCTCAGACGCTTTACTGCCAGTGTTGTGGGATGCCGCTTTCTGACGATTCGATGATTAGCAAGGAGAAGGACGGCACCTTCAATGAGGATTACTGCAAGTGGTGCTATGCGGACGGACAGTTTACCTACAAAAGCAAAGAGTCCCTGCTGGACTTTCTCGTTGCACATATGCCGAATCCGGAGAACCAGCCGGAGAGTGAACGGAGGGCGTTGTACGACAGTCATCTCTCCCAGTTGAAGCACTGGAGATAGATTTCATCGGCGCAAAATTCCATCCAAGCCAGCCAGGAGGCTGGCTTTTGATTTGTTTGCACCCGGCTCAGGGCGCATGGATTTGATCGCGATAGTGGGCGTTTTTGTTAAAGTGTTAATAATGAGCAATCTACGCGATTTCCTGTAGGATGATTAGCATATAGTAATTTCGTTAAATTACTCACTGTCAAGATGTTAGCAAAAACGCTTTGAAGCGGGTCACGCGGCGCGGGTTACCTGCCGCAGGAAAGGATATCCTGCGACACAACCGTTTCGCAGCCCTTGCGGCTGCACTTGGCGAGTCGGAGCATGGCGGCGGCGACGGACTCGGTGGGCATGGGCGTGTAGGCGCGCATCAGGCCGATCCCGTTAAGGGCCTTGAGGATGACGACGCCCAGCTTCTCGCCCAGGCGGTCACTCCCCTTCCGGATCAGGGACGGCGGCTGGAGGATGAAGCAACTGTCGAAGCCGAGCGCCTGCACGGCATCCTCCAGGGCGCCTTTCATCTTGGAATAGAAGATCTTGGACTTGGCATTGGCGCCCACGGAGGATACCAGCACATAGGTGAGAACGCCGTTCTTCCGGGCCGCCAGAGCCGTGTTGTACTGATACGTGTAATCCACCTTCCACTGCGCCTCCTGGCTTCCGGCGGCCCTGATGGTGGTGCCCAGACAGGAGAACAGGACGTCGCCGGAGAGCAAGCCGGCCCACTGCTCCGGATGGTCGAAGTCCACCACGTGCACCGCGATTTTGGCCGATGAATAACTCACTTCCCGGCGGACGAAGATGTCAATGCGCGTGAAGTCGTCATCCTGGAGCAGCTGCTCCACCAGGTCTTTGCCGATGGCGCCCGTAGCGCCGATAACCAGTGCTTTCATGGGAGCAAAGATAATCAATATACCGGAATTCTTCGTACCTTCGCGCATAAGAACGGAACATGACAGATTTTGCAGCGATAGACTTTGAGACCGCGAACGAATGCCGATGCAGCGTCTGCAGCGTAGGCGTAGTGATTGTGCGCGGAGGTGAAGTGGTGGACTCTTTCTATTCCCTGATCCATCCGGAGCCGGACTACTACCAGTGGTATTGCCAGAAGGTGCACGGCCTGGGGCCGGAGGATACGGAGGACGCGCCGGTGTTCCCGGATGTATGGGCCAGGATTGAGCCGATGATAGAGGGCCTGCCGCTGGTAGCGCACAACTCCCCTTTCGACGAAGGATGCCTGAAGGAGGTCTTCAAGGTGTATCGGATGGATTATCCGAACTACGCGTTTTTCGACACGCTGGCAACGGCGCGCCGGCACTTTCACGGCACGCTCCCCAATCATCAGTTGCAGACGGTTGCGGCCGCCTGCGGCTACGATTTAACCCGGCATCACCATGCCTTGGCCGATGCCGAAGCCTGCGCGGCGATTGCCCTGAAAATCCTGTGATCTACAGGAGTTGTACCTTTTCAAACTTGTAGCCCATTCTATTGAGCCAGATGGCGGCGCCCATCTTATACATTACCTCGATGCTGATGAGGAAGAAACGGTAGGCCTCGGCCGTGCCGGGTTCCGCGCCGGATTTCATGAGGAAATGATAGGTTTCGGCCGACAGGGACTGCATGGCGGCGACGCTTTGACGGCTCTCCTTGAGGATATTGCCGGTGATGTAGTCGTCCATATCGTCGAATCCCCTCTCGCTCTGGAAGAAACTGTAGGGCGCGTCCTGATACCTGGGCCAGTCCTTGTCCCAGAGGTGTGCGACGGCCATTCCCAGATAACCGGCACAGGCCAGACAGTACTCAGGATAGCGGTTGAACTCCTTGACGGCTTCCGGGTAGAAGGACGTTGCATAGCGCTGCCAGGCATCGTCCAGGTCGGGCGAGTTCAGCAGCGTCCCTTTAAGATACCCGTTTCCGGTGGCCGCTTCCAAAAGGTAATTCGTGAGGTCTTCTCTGTATTTTTCGTTAGTCGTACTCATTACAGATATTCTTCCAGGAATTCAGAGGCATCGGCCACACAGTCGGGACAGTCGCGGAGAACGATGCCGGTTCCGACGCCCTTGAGCAGTTTGCACTGGGTGGCGCCGTTGCGCTGCTGGAACCGTGTCATTATCTGTTTCATGCGGGCGCGGGACTCATTGCGGTCTTTGGTTGCCAGCCCCAGGATCATTCCGGCGCCGACCAGGGCGCCGCAGGTGCCTTCCATATTACCCATGCCGGTTCCGTATGCCCCTGCGATATCCAGGGCCGTCTGCTCCGGGAGGCCGACCAGGTCGCAGTAAGTACACACCACCGCCTGGGCGCAGTTGTGACTGTTGCAGCGCTTCTTTTCCGCTGCCTGATTTTTCCTTGTAGTCATGCCTGCAAAGATAGCGGAATAATATGGAAAACCCCGAAAGTAAATGAAAATACTTTCGGGGTTGACATTTCAATTCAGCTAAGCCAGTTACTTCGCGGCCAGGGTATCAGACAGTTTGAAGTCGAGATTACCGCCTTGAAGGAGTTCCTCGTAGGTGATGAACATGGTCTCCAGTTTCTTGCCGTTGAAGCTGACCTCGGAGATAAACTCTTTCTCCGGGTGGTCTGCGGTGATCGTGAGGGTCTTTCCGTTCCCCAGTTTGACAGTTGCCTTGCTGAAGAGGGGCGACGTGAGCACGAACTCGCAGGAAGCCGGGCAGGCCGGGTAGATGCCGAGGGCCGACATGACATACCAGGCGCTCATCTGGCCGCAGTCCTCGTTACCGGAAATACCGTCGGGAGTGGCCGTGTACAGTTCGGAAAGGATTCTGCGCACATAGTGCTGCGTCTTTTCCGGCTGGTCCAGGTAAGTGAAGAGGTAAGCCATGTTGTGGCTGGGCTCGTTGCCGTGGGCATATTCGCCGATGAGACCGGTCATATCTACGATGTCGTCGGTGAGTTCCAGCGCCTCGTAAGTGAAGAGGGAATCCAGAGCAGCCTGCGTGTTTTCGCGGCCGCCCATCAGTTTCTCCAGACCGGGCACATCGTGCGGGACGAAGAAACGGAACTGCCAGGGAACGGCCTCGGTGAAATCGTCGGTCTTGATGAGCGGATCGAAAGGCTCCACCCATTCACCCTTGCTGTCCTTACCTCTGAAGAAGCGGGTGGCAGGGTCAAAGAGGTTCTCATAGCGCTTGGCACGGGCGTAATACTCGTCGGCCACATCCTGACGGCCCAGATCCTCTGCCATGCGGGCGATGCACCAGTCGTCGTATGCCATTTCCAGCGTCTCGGATACGGCCTGTCCGTAAAGGTCGGAAGGGACATAGCCATATTTGTTGTAGCCGGGAGAGGTCCAGTCCTGGTTGGAGGAAGAGACCATGGCATCGAGGGCTTTGTTGCCGTCGAAGGTACGGATTCCGCAGAGCCATGCGTCGGCGATGACGGGAATGCTGTGATAGCCGATCATGCACCAGGTCTCGCCGTGGGCGAGCGGCCATACGGGAAGGATACCGTTACGGTCATACGAATCCAGCATGCTGTCGATCATGCCGGAGATGAGCTGGGGATCGATGAGGTTCTGCAGCGGGGCCCAGGTACGGAACACATCCCACAGGGAAAGCGTGGAGTAGAAGGGCTTCTGGTCGCAGTCGCTGATCAGGTTGGGGGCGACCATCGTATGGTATAGCGACGTGTAGAAGATCTTGCGGAGATCCGGGCTGCCGCCTTCCACTTCAATGACGCCGAGTTTGTCTTTCCAGGTCTGGGCTGCTTCGGCCTTGATCTGCTGGAAGGATTTGCCTTCCGTTTCCTTGATGCGGTTGGCTTTGGCGGCGGCCTCGTCGGTCATGGAGATACCTACGATGGCGTTCAGGACCTTGACGTCCTCTGCAAAGGTGAGCAGCACCTGGGTCTCCCCTCTTTTCTCGAATTTCTCGATGGGAGCGGAGAACGTGGCGTTGAAATAGACACCGCGCTGGGGCACCCACCAGGACTGTACCTTGGTTCCGGAGATCTCGTTCTCGGAGTGCTGGGTCACAGCCACCTCGTGAATCTCGGGCTCGCCCATTCCGTGGACGAGGTTGATGAGGATATGGCGTTTTCCTTTGCCCTTGAAGCTATACTGATGGGCGCCGGCATGGGCCGTAGCGGTAAGTTCTACGTCCACTCCCCTGGACGGGAAGCTTACTTTGTAGTATCCGGCCTCTGCCTTTTCATCGCTGTGGGAGAAAGGAAGCGGAGCGATTGCGTATTTCCCGTCAACCTCATTGACATCCCCGACGGCAGGGATGAAGAGGAAGTCTCCCAGGTCTGCGCAGCCGGTGCCGCTCAGATGGGTGTGGGAGAAACCCAGGATGGCATTGTCGCTATAGTGGTATCCGCTGCAGGCATCCCAGTCTTCGGTACGGGTATCCGGGCTAAGCTGGACCAGTCCGTTGGGCGTAGTGGCTCCCGGGAACGTATGTCCATGGAATCCGGTTCCGATGAAGGGATCAACATCTGTGTTGCCCTGTTGCACACAGGCCGCCGTGCCGGCGACAAGCAGGCAGAGGGCAAATAATGATTTGTTTAAATGCATAAAATAAATAATTGATTATTCTCTTGCTCTGAACCAAAAATCTGTGGTGGGACTGATGAACCAATAATACGAGTTGCCTTCTCCATCGAAGTCATGGACCAGGATGAGGCCGTCCTTGTGGAAATAACCGTTCATGAATCTGGGAAGGTCGTTCTGGATTTCCTTCGCATTGTCGAATTCTCCCCCGTTGCCGTCATCCCATCCACCGAAAGGCATGTAGCCATCCGACTTGGACATGAAAATGATGTCGTTGTACTGCTCGGATACCGTGGCGACATCCTCTTCCTTGAAGC
>JAEEGJ010007323.1_pt1 | contig 31803 bp, 27 predicted proteins | sample 8958761 | NCBI WGS metagenome assembly JAEEGJ01 (sample SAMN16246546, study PRJNA631951) | gut metagenome | biome: gut microbiome; feature: rumen; material: RS-attached | host: Bos | place: Iran: Karaj | collected 2018-10
TCAAGCGCCCGGCAGACGCCGAACGCGTCATCCAGAAAGCTTTGGACTACAACGACGGCCCGATTCTCATCCACTGCGAATGCGAAAAGGAAGACAACGTGTTCCCGATGATTCCGGCAGGTGCCCCACTTACCGCCATGCTTACGGAAGCGCCCAAGACGCAGCTCGAAAAACCCACCGGATCGACGTAATAGGAGGACTAAAAAATGAAAGATATAGCACATTCTATTAGCTTGTTAGTGGCAAACCGCCCGGGCGTGCTCGTGCGTATTGCTCTCGTGTTCTCCCGTCGTGGTTACAACATCGATTCTCTCGTCGTCTCCCCCACGCTCGACCCGAACTTCAGCCGCATGAACATCATCGCTCACGGCAATCCCGAAATCTTGATGCAAATCATCAAGCAGCTCGAAAAGCTCGTGGATGTCGTTCAGGCCAAGGACCATACCGGTACGGACGCTGTCGAAAAGGAACTCGCTCTTATCAAGGTTCGTTGCACCGCAGAACAGCGCACCGAAATCTTGCAGCTTTGCGACCATTTCCACGCCAACACGGTGGATATGACGATGACGTCCATGATCATCCAGATTACGGGCAACAGCGTCAAGGTCGATACGCTCAAGAGCTTGTTGCAGAAGTTCGAAATCGTCGAGTACATCCGCACGGGCAAGGTCATCATGCTCCGCGGCGAAGACAAGACGTAGCGGCTAGTCATTAGTCATTGGTTTTTATATTGCGTCATTCTGAGGGCAAAGCCCGAAGAAACGAGAGCGAGGCGAATGAAGCAGGTTGCTCGCAAACCTATTTCTGAGCCGAAGCCTCGGACGCGAAGCGTCAATCCAGTTATATCTTGTAATAAAACTTAACTGGATGGGGCTACGCCCCAACTCTTTGGCTCGGTTATGCCCATGCTAGCATGGTCGCAACACTCGCCTTCTGAGTTGTCTTCCACCTTCGGTGTCAGGATGACAATTTTAATTATGACGTTCGGGAAACCGGGCGTTTTTTTTGCATAAATCATTCGAAAGCTGTTGTTTATGCCTCATCAACGTAAAAATTATTTATAGCTCAAAATTCTACCCTAGCAGATCAAAAGTAAAGTATTTTATAAGAGGCGTAATGGGAGAAGGAGCTTTGTTTTGAATATCGAAAAGAAAAAAGTCGAGAGGCGCACAAAACTTTCGTCCATCGCCAAGAAAGCGATTGCTACATCGCTTGGAATAGCGGCATCGGCGACATTCATCGCTTGCGGCATGGACATGGCCGACCAACCAATACCGGATACAGAACCAAGCAGTCCTTCGACAGAAAGTTCCGATAGCAACGACATTTCTTCTAGCAGCAAATACCTCGACATTCCGCAAAGCCACGAAGCCATCAGCAGCGAGGTGCTAGAAGCGCTATCTTCTGCAGCCGAGTCCGCGAACAGTTCCGCATCAGCCCCCGCCAGTGCTGCAGACTCGTCCGCAAGCAGTTTGGCAAACGCCCCCTCCTCTGTAGTACAACCTCACTCCTCGGCAACGCAAAATTTAAGCAGTTCCTCCGCAGTTCCGTCAAGCCCGTCCTCAAGCTCATTTAAATTTGGAGACACCCTCCCTGATTACCAAGAATGTCCTCCCCCATTCCCTTCTACCGATCCCTGCAAATGCGTTCCGGATGGCACCACTGTAGAATACCAAACTGAATTCGGAGTTCAAGTCATCATGTGCCCCCAATCGTCTAACTCAAGCTGGCCGTCTCATGGATTCAGCATGGTTACCACATTCGAACGGGATGATATCGAAGTATAAGGAAATAAAAATGAAAATCGAAAAGAAGAAATATGCAGACAGCTCAAAGTTTTCGTTTGCTACGAAGAGCGTCATCGCCGCAGCACTCGGAATGGCTGCGTCCCTCGGAATGACAGCCTGCGATGACAGTACCTCGGCATCTGAAAGCAACTCAAATCAGACGACAGGTCCAAAATCAAGCGACGCTACTGTTCCCACAAACAGCTCTGACGAAGCAACTCCCGCAAGCAGCGAAAGTGCCTCCGCCGTATCAAGCCAGGAACAAAAGCCTTCCAGCTCAAGCCTGGAACAAACGCCTGCCAGTTCTAGCCAGGAACAAGCGCCCGAGACATCCAGCCAGCAGCAATCTCCGGTAAGCAGTTCCAGCGAGGAGGTTGTCGATATTCCCCTGAGCCACGAGTCTATCAGCAGTTCCGTCATGGAAGCGCTATCGGCTGCCGCTGAAGCAAGCTGTTCCTCTACTGCCCCTACCCCAGCCAGCGAAGCAGACACGACAACAAGTTCCTCGGCCGACACAGCCAGTTCCGCAGCCGGTCCGGAGTCTTCAAGCGAAACCGTACAACCGGAATCCTCGAGCGAATCCGTCAATCCAGCAAGTTCGTCCAGCCAACCCTCCATCTGGGACATCTACGACGCGTGCGACGGGCTTCCTAGAGGCTCTTCCGTAAACATTGGCGGCAATGTGTACCTCTGCCCCGATGGCATCGGTGGAGCGATGGGCAGCATGGTCACCACCTTCGAGCGTGACGACATCGAGGTATGAACCTAATCCTCTGCCTTACAGAGCAGTGCAACCTGCGCTGCTCCTACTGCTATTACAAAGACACGCAGGCCGCACGACATGCGGTCATGGACAACGCGACCCTTGAGCAATCCATCCGCATCGGCCTCGAGCGCACGCACGCCTTCGGGCAAAACATCCTAACCGTCTCTTTTTTCGGCGGGGAACCGCTCTTGCGCAGAGACGCCATCTACCACGCCATAGGGTTTGCCAAGGCTCTTGTCGCCGAAGCTATCGACAAGGGAACCGTCGGCAAGGATTTCCGTCTGGAATTCACGATAAATACGAACGGAACCCTGTTCGACGACGAATTCTTCGACCTGTGCGAAAGGGAGAAATTCACCTTATTTCTCTCGCTCGACGGCCCCGAGCACCACCAGGACATTGCGCGCCGCACAGTCTACGACACCGGCAGTTTCAACGCCATCGAAAAGAACATCCCACGATTCGTGGAATTCAAGGCGACCGCCCTCAGCACCATCACGCGTGCACACATCGATACCGTCGCCGAAAGCATCAAATGGCTACATTCGCAAGGCTTCCGGAGCATGACGACCAGCGTGGATTTCGACGGGAAGTGGACCGGCGAAGACTTCGAAAGGCTCGCCCAGCAATACCGCGAAATGGCCCGATACTGGATTGAATGCCGCAAGAACGGAGACCGGTTCTATCTCGGCACAATCCAGGACAAAGTAAAGCTCTTGCTTTCCGGGAAAAGATACAGGAACTACTCCTGCCATGTCTATAGCAGAAATCTCGGCATTGCGACCAACGGGAACATATTCCCCTGCTCGCGCTTCATCACCTCTAGGGAAAACGCACCCTACAAGCAGGGCAACGTTTTTACCGGATTCGATGAAATCGCCTGTGCCGAACTGCACGCTTTCCTAGAACGCGACAAGCAGGAATGCGAAGGCTGCGACATCCGGCACCGTTGCAGCATGCACGAATGCGCCTGCACCTCGTTCTACACCACCGGACACATCGACGGCGTTTCGGCAGAAGTCTGCACTCACGAGCGCATGGTCGCCGAAATCTGCGATGAATATATCACCAACATCGCTAAAACATAAAATTATCCAAAATTACGAGCACCGTAGTCCAAATTGGCTATATGCAACGCATGCAACAAAATCGTGCGACGAAACACGCAAAATCCCCCAAAAATACGTTTTAGGGCTTAAAACAAGCTATATTAATTTACGTCCAAATGTTTGAGGAGGATTTTTTATGAAGATTGAGAAGAAAAAGGTAACAGCACGTATTAATTTTTCGAACGCTGCAAAAACAACCATTGCAGCAACCTTCGGATTGGCCAGCGTTGCCGCCATTAGCGGTTGCAACGACGACTCCGATAGCATTGTTGGTCCCGCCCAAGGCCCGACTCCAGCAAGTTCAAGCGTAAATGCAAATGTGAACGAATCCAGTTCATCTGTTGTTGACATCCCGCTGAGCCACGAAGCTATCAGCAGCTCAGTTTTCGAGGACCTCTCTTCTTCTGCAACACCGCCGAGCAAAACATCTTCTTCGTCTTATGTTTCCTCTGGCGTCTCTTCGGCCTCACGCCCTGCCCCCATTAGTTCTTCGGCCGCTGAACCGACGTCTTCTGCAACAGAGCCAGCGTCTTCCGCCGCCGAACCTACGAGTTCCTCTAATGTCGAAAATCCGGCCAGCAGTTCATCAAGTGATACAGTCGTCCCTCCATGGCCAAGAGAATGCGAAAAAATTGATTCCATGGGCGTAAACGTAATCATGTGCAAAGACTACAAAGACATGCCTATGGTAAGTATGGTATCCACATACGAAATATTCGACAACGCCTAAAATTTGCGAATGCTTGGAGCGAATCATGAAAATCGAGAAAAAGAAGGTATTGAAAGGTTCAAATACCAATAGCATCGCCAGAAACGCGATTGCTGTGACCTTGGGACTTTCTGCGATATTCACGATGAACGCGTGCGTGGAAACATCGTCTGCTTTGCGTGACGAAGCCGAACCCGACATCGACGGCTCCAACAATACCGCAGCAAGCAGTTCCAGCAAAGAACAAGCATCGTCAAGTTCCAGCAACATTATCGACATTCCCAAGAGCTACGCCCATTACAGCAGCTCCGTCATCGAAGCGCTTTCGTCCGCAAAACAGCCCAATAGCAGTTCTTCAATAATATCAGCAGGCATTCCTCACGCATATTCGTCTTCGTCAACAACGTTGCCAAGCAGTTCTTCGCTAGGAGTCGAAATCGAAATAAAACCGGAAGTTCGCCCTGTTATAAAAGACACGCTCATCCCGGAGATTCATCTTTGCGATGACCCTAACAATCAAAACTGCCGCATGCTCATTCAAAGCATGGTTACCACTTTAGAGACAGACGATATTGCATGAATTTAGTCCTCTGCCTCACAGAACAGTGTAACTTACGCTGCACTTACTGCTATTACAAAGAGACGCAGGCTGACCGCAAAACGGTCATGGACGATGCTACGCTCGAACAAGCGATTCGTATCGCGCTCGATCGCACGATTTTCTTTAAGCAACAGTATCTGAACATCACGTTTTTCGGTGGAGAGCCGCTTTTACGCAGGGAAGCCATCTACAAAGGCGTAGGTTTTGCAAAGGGTTTAGTCTCCAATGCAATTGACGAAGGAAAAATCGAAAAAAATTTCAATTTGAAATTTGCAGTCAACACGAACGGAACGCTATTCGACGATGAATTTTTCGATTTCTGCGAACGCGAAAAGTTCCGCATTTACCTTTCGCTCGACGGCCCGGAACACCATCACGACATCGCCCGCCGCACCGTAAACGGAACGGGAAGTTTCAAGGCTATCGAAAAAAATATACCTCGTTTTGTAAAAATTGGCGCTGTGGCATTAAGCACGATTACGCGCCCGCATATCGACACCGTTTTCGAGAGCGTCAAATGGCTGCACGAACAAGGGTTCCAGAGCCTTACCACAAGTGTCGATTTCGATGGCAAATGGAGCGGCGAAGATTTTGACAGGCTTGCTATCCAATACCAAAAAATGGCGCTGTATTGGAAAGAATGCCGAGAGAAAGGCGACAAAGTCTTTATCGGTACAATTCACGATAAGGTAAAACTGGCACTTATAAATTCACGATACAGACTCTATTCTTGTCATGTCTATAATGGAGCGATTGGAGTCTCGACGAACGGAAACATTTTCCCCTGCACGCGATTTATCACCTCAAACTCAAACACCCGTTACGTGCAGGGGAACGTCTTTACCGGATTTGACGAAACAGCATGCGAAGAAATCCGTCAATTTTTGGATAGTGACAAAAAAGAATGCGAAGGTTGCGATATCCGCTACCGCTGCTGCGCGCATGAATGCGCCTGCACGTCGTTCTATACGACAGGAAGTATCGAAGGAGTCTCGCCCGAAGTCTGCACGCACGAGAGAATGCTCACCGAAATCTGCGATACGCTGCTGGAGCAGTTAGATAGTAGAATTTAGGGACGTCATCCTGAACGGCGCCAGCCGGAAGACTACTCAAAAGGCGAGTGTTGCAAAAATGAGTTCACTCATTTTTATAACCGAGCCAAGGAGTAGGGGCTTTGCCCCATCCAGTGAAGTTTTAGTCGGCAGAACTTAGAATTAAAAATTTGTTGTTAGGAGAAAAAACGCCTAGACCCTTAAGGAGGAGGGAGTGGGGTCTAGGCGCCTCCGTGTGATGATTATCGCACGGATATTTTACGTGAATAAACGCGATTGCGGGAAACCGCTTTTACAATATAAATACCACTTTGGCCACGCGTTTTCCAAAGGAAATCTTTACCGGCGTATTGTGCCACCATTTGCCCGTTCAAGTCGAAAATGCTCCAGTTTGCATTTTCAGGAACAGACATCAACACGGCTCCGTCCAAGTGATTGACTTTCAAACCAGCAACTGTAGCGAAGCGGCCAACAGAAATCCTTGAAGGAGTCAGCGCCGAAGAATCGCCAACAGTCGCAGCTTTCGGATTGTCGATAGCATCGATAACGTTCACAAAAGCGCCACTCATCATCGAGGTTCCGAACCAAGCGAGGAACTGATCGAAATACATTTCGTTGTGAAGCGTATCTTCGAGCGCCCCAGATTCGTCCTTAGCCTTTCCGAAGTAATCACGGCCTTCGTAGAACTTACCCATTTCTTCGCTGAATGCGATACGGTCTGCCTTCTCGCCCACCGCCATCGCGGCAGTCGCCCACATACCGATTGTCAAATGGCTGTGCTCACGACGATAGCGCCATGTCGTCGTATCCTTCGAGTTGTTAAAATCATACCATTTGTCTTCGGCAGGCAAAAGTTCGCCTGCATTCTCTATCTGGTAGAAGTTAGCCGCTTTGGGGCCGCCTTTCGAATTGATGAACGTCAACGCATTCTTGAGGAACGTCTTTGCACGCTGTTCATCAAACCAGATAGCATCAATCGCGACGCGCCACAAGATGCGAATGGCATCCTTGTAAAAGCCCTTGCTTTCGAAATAAGCGTTGTAACCAAGACCAGCCGAACCGACCCAGCCGCCTCCGGGCGTCATCCAGTCCGGCACCATGCCCATGCTATAGCCGGGGCTTTTGGAAATAATTTCGTAGGACTTATCGACAACCTTGTTCCAACGGTCGCCATTGCTATCGAACTTGGCAAAAATCTTGTACCATGCCGGAGAAAAATACCCCGGATTTACAAACGAGCGACCACCCCACCCTGCTCCCGGAGCGAGAATGCCATCACTAGTCACCTGTTCGGAGCTCCACATGCAATCGAGAATTTTCTGCGCATGTGTCTTGTAATCGTAACCAAATTTTGTGGAAGTATATGCTTTCCACTTACCCGCAGATACGAGTTTATCCGCAAAAATCAATGCGAGAGCGATATCTTCTTCGGCATCGGAGGCTGCGCCCATCCCAACAATCTTGCCGTCAACAGACATCTGCCAGTTGTAATAGCATTTTCCCCACATCGTGGAATTGGCTTCATCCCACATCTTGTTGAAAGAAGCCTGGTCGTTCGCATAAAGCGCAACAAGCATGCCATATCCAACGCCTTCGCTCACAGCATCGCCCGGAGCTTCGCTCTTTGGGCGATGAATAAGGCCTACACCGGCACTGTATGGTTGAATGTTTCGACGGATAAGCCCTTGCCATGTGCTATCGAGAGCCGCATTCCAATAAGCGGCATCCACTTTCGGTTGCGCATTGGGCAAATCAAGAACTGCAAATGATGTGGTAATTACCGCTGCAACGCAGAAAGGCACAATACGAGAAATAAACATATGACCTCCACACACCTACCTTATCCGCATGTATATTTAGAAATTTTGAAGGTGAAAATCAAGTACAAAAAAATTTGCGATGACCGCAAACACAACATAGCCTGCTTACGATAATACTACGGTCTGACCGTTTGATATCACAGCCGGACAGTTTCATCGCACATGGCGCAAACTGCTGTGCGGTGCGTCACAAAAATCATCGTCTTTTCAGGGAACGCCGTAAACAATCGCTTATAAAGTTCCGTTTCGGTTCCTTCGTCCAACGACGAGCTGATTTCATCGAAAAGCAAAATATTTCCCGGGCGCAAAAGCCCACGAGCAATCGCAATGCGCTGAGCCTGTCCTTCACTCAGTCCACGTGCACGTTCACCGAGTTCAAAATCAATTCCGCCAGCAAGATCAAGCACAAAATCCGCACAGGCCACATGCAACGCATTTTTCATTTCCGACTCGCTCGCTTCCGGATTTGCCAACAGCAAATTATCGCGGATGGAGCCGTTCATCAAAGTGTTCCCTTGCGGCACATACACGAAATTCGGGCGGGTCGCTTCCGAAATAGTAACGTTCTTTTCGTCAACTTCATTTTGAGAAGTATCACGATTTGAATAAATAAACATCTTTCCGTCCATGGGTTCGACAAAGCCAAGCAAAAGCCTAAAGAGCGTCGTTTTGCCTTTACCCGTCTCCCCCATGATAGCCGTTTTGCTAGCGGGCTTAAAATCATGTGAAAAGTCAGCGACAATTTCGCGGTCGCCATTGGCATAAGCAAAGCGGACGTTTTCCAATTTCACGCCAAGACGTTCTTCCATGACCATGTCTGGAACGCGTTGACGGTTGCCACAACCTGCTTCGAGTTCTTCCAAGCGATCGATGCTCGCTGTCGAATGCACCAGTTGCGGAACCATCCCAAGCAAGGTTAGAATCGGATGTTGGATTTGTCCTACCAATTGCAAAAAAGACGTCATCATGCCAAACGTTATCGTACCGTCGCGAAGGCCAAGGCCGCCCCATACAAACGCAAGCAAATAGCCAAGGCCAAAAGCAGCACCAATGGCAAAACGGGCCACCGCCGTAAAACGCGTACGACGCAACACATCATGTTCCAGCTTATTCTGCTTCAAGTCAAGGTGTTTCGTCACCCAGTTTTCGCTTTCAAGAGAACGCAGCACGGCATTGAATTCCACGCCCTCCTGCACCTGCATCTGGATTTTGCTTTCGCTGTCTCGAATTTCGAGCGTCATCTTCCGCAATCTGCGTGAAATCAGTTTGCCCACCACGACCATCACGGGCGTAATCAATAGTAGCGCCCAAGCAAGTCGCGCATCGAACCAACGCATCAGTAAAAACGCCCCGACAAGCTGGATTCCAGTCACCGCCATCTGCGGAATCGTTTCCATGACAGAGGTACTGATATTTTCAATATCCTTGGAAAGTCTGGACGTGACATCACCCGAATGCAGTTCATGACCGTCAAAAAGACGACGCCTGAACAAAGTCTCGAAATAGAACAACCTCAAAGCGTTCGACTTTTTGACCGTCGCGGCATTCGTCATGTAATAATACACAAGCCGAAGAACAATTGTCCCCACCACAGAGGCGACAAGCAAAGACACCATGCGAACGATATCGTCCGATGTGCCTGTACGTATCGTCTCATCAATAAAACGCTTGCTCAGCCATATCGTCAAAAGACCGAGCGCTACACGCCCAGTCCCTATCAAAACGCGGGTCGCAATATTTACACGGAACCCGCGCGTTCCACGCCATAGCCAGGCGACATAGTTCATTCGATCACGTTAACCTTTTGCCATTCGGCAACGATTGCAGCAACATCGGCTTTAGCCTGTTCCGCACTGACATCGTATTCGCCACACAGAGCTTCGGCCAACTTTTCGACCGTAAAGTCGCCCATGTCGCAAGCTTTTTGCCAAAGCCAAGCAGCGGTTTCGTTCAAGCAAAGGAGCTTGCCAAAATCAAGCGCACCGACACCTTCACCCATGATAACTTGTTCGCCGCACACTTCGCGCAACACAAATCCATTCTTTATACGCATATTAATGAACCTTTCTATAAAGCCAAAGAAAATACCGTCTAAAAGGTAGCAAAGCAAACCAGACTTTTGCAGCCAAACGATATCCAAAAGAGTTAATCGAGCACTTTTTGCCGTTTCCCCTCACCACTTGTACGACCTTGGCGCAGACATCGGCCCTGTTGCAGAATTCACGCAAAGCCAAATTGCCGTCGCCCATCACGACAACGCGGTCGCCATCCAAAGAAAGTACCCGGTGTACGACATAGAATTTGTCCTTGGATTTTCCGTTTTCGACGAGAGCAAGAACAATGTCACCACATCGCAAATCTGTCGGTTTTTCCAAGATGACGCTATCGCGGCCTCCGACAATGAACGGCAACATGCTTCTACCGTTGACAGGGAACGTGACGCTTACACCTTCTGAAACGAGCCGGATCGCTTCTGCAATAATCAAAGAATCGTCTTTTTTTTCAAAATCGCTCATTAGATTCTCGCAGATATTTCGCTAGACCTTTTCTGCAGCAACGGATGCACAACAAATTTTTGCAGCGGCCTCGTCAGGCAGACATTTGAGGTACCACACGGGTACATTAGCCGCAAGCGCATTTTCGGTATTGTGCAAGCCATCAGCAATGGAACGTTCCCAACGCTTACCAGAAATGCAAGGGAGAATCGCAGCATACGCCTGCACCCCGCGCAAACGGGTAATCTCGTTGAAAGGAGCCTGGGACAAAAGCACAAAACCGCCAAGCAAGCATTCCTCGTTCTTGTAACAGGGTGTCTTTCCGCTCCAGGGCGAGCCATAGACTTTAGCATACCCTTTACCGTCAGCGGTCTTGTAACAGCGCACCACCGGATTGTCGTCATTCAAGAGCGTCGAACCGTCGATGTACTTGAGCCAGAGCCTTGCATGTGTGCTCTTGCCGGTCCCGCTCTTTCCGAGGAACATGTAGCCACGTTCACGATAATGTACTACCGCCGCATGGAACAGCGCCGTATCAAACGGTGCCGTCGCAATTGCGTAAAGAACCATCAGCGAGTTGTTCACCGCAAATTTCAAGTACGAAGTATTTTCAGCAGCCGGAACAAAAAGCTTTGAAGTTCTGTAGTCCTTTGAGCAAACTAATGTACCGACATATTTATCGCACAAGTAAAATTCAAAGAGAGATTCTCCATGCTGCGTAATGCCACAAACAATCCGCTGACCTTCTTCTTCTTGTCTTGTTTCTTCGACAAACACGGGAGCTTTTTCATCCGTAACGACATCCATCGAAAAAAGACAATCACATGCGCTTACTGAAAAAGGGGCGTAATTATCCGCATTTTTTTCAAAAAAATCATCGTAAAGCCCGGCATTTGCCGTCAGCGAAAACACATGATCCGCCACCTTGTAAAAATGAGTTTCGCGAACAGATAAAATCATAAAGCAATTTTCCTGCGTTTAATGCGGCGAGGAATCAAAGATAACGTCGCTCGCCAATATTTCAATTCTTTAAATATGGCATTGACTGGATCAAACGGAATCCAGCTAATAGCCCTTAATCGATCCTTGAACCAACGAACAAAAACGTTGATGCGCGACATGCGTTTCGAATCGTACTGACCAAAATTGCCGCCATCCAAAGCCAGTTTCATGAGCCGTTTTCCACGCCATTCATCCGGAGCAAAAAGCATCAGGTCGCGTTCAAGCCCAAAGATTTCGCCAAGCATCCACATCACGGCACCGCCAGCTTTGTCCATGCAAAGCGACTTCATGACAGCCGAAACCTCTCGACGGTCACTTTTGGTGGAATGCTTCAGCAAAATGTAATAGTCCATGAAATGCCTGAAACCAAGCCCCTTTTTGTAGAAATGCTGCTGCAGATGCGAAAGCTGCATCACCAAAGCGAACTTGATTGTCGGTGAGTAAAATCCCTCGGGAACAAGTTCCGAATTCAGAATTTCCTTGTTCAAAAAGTCTTGAAGTTCACCATCCTTATACGGATTCCCGGACGCCGGCTTATAGTGAATCTCGACAGTGACGCCATCGGCGTTTTTCGGCATGTGGATATGATGATGGCACGCAGTTTCTTCAAGTTCTGGAATCAAATTCAAATCCAAAAGCAATTTTTCAACACTCTTGCGGCCACCTTCGACCCAAAGGTCGATATCACCACACTGACGGCTCAGCGGGTCGGGATAAAGCCTTGCATTCGCAGCGCCCTTCAAGACCGCCGTCCGTCTGCCCGCCTGACCTATGATTTCTGTCAATCGCGCCGCTTCGGCGTTCATGCGGTTGTTCATGTCGCGGGTTGCTTCGGCATGGGCGGCCCAACGCATCAGCAACTGCTTAGGCGGGCGATTTTCCTTGGGAATTTTTGGGAACGTCGTAAAGACAACATCCAAAACAGTCTGGCGCTTGGCCTCAATATACAGTTTTTGCCATTCTTCAGGAGTCAGTTTTTCAACGGGACAATCAATAGTTCCAACAGCGCAGCGCAAAAAACTGAACAGAATTTTATAAATAGGATTGACTAAATCAGACATATCAAAAAAATTATTCTAAGTGTCGTACAGAGAGACGGCGGTACTTTATACGGAGCGGGATATAACGGACATAGCTTTTCCAGTAGTCTATTTCATGCAGAATGGCCTCTACCGGAGCAAAAGCAACCAAACGAATCGAACGCCACCTACGCATGAGCCAATGAACGAAGAAAGAGGTCTTCTTTCTGGGATTGTATCCAAAATTTCCGACCGCATCAGAGTCTTCGAGCATCATCTTGCCACGGCGTTTGTCGGGCTTGACGAGCATCATTTCAGGAGGAAGTCCAAAAACATACTCCATAATCCACATCAATGCGCCGCACCCTTTGTATAATCCAAATGATTTGAGCAAGGACGTCACTTCACGGCGATCTTCAGGCGAAGAATTCCGCAAGAGGATGTAATAATCCGCCAATTGTTTGAACCCAATGCCGTCGTTAAAGAAATGCTTCAGGATATGCGAAAGCTGCATCACGAGCGCAAACTTTATCGTCGGGACGCAAAAGCCTTCGGGAGTTGGTTCTGATTTCAGAATTTCACTATCAAGATAACGCAGCAAGCGCTTTTTGGCGAACGGATTAAAATTCCCCGACGATGGTTTATGATGAACTTCTACAATAATTCCTTTTTCATCGGGATCCAGACAAAAATGATGTTTTGACCTCAAACACCTTTTGCTTAACGTGAATCCCGTTTCACGCATCAGGGCGACAACATTATCGTAACCGCCTTCAACCCAAAGATCGATATCGCCAGCTTGCCGTAAAAGCGGGTCTGGATAAAGCCTTGCATTGGCGGGCCCTTTGAGCACTGCGGTCTTGCGATTATGAGCCGTACAGAGTTCCGTAAGATGGGCGGACTTGCTATTCAGCTGTTTGTTCTGCCCTTTGATAACTTCAACTTCGCTTGCCCATTGGTAAATGAGCTGTTGAGGCGGTTTTTGTTCCTTGGGCAGATGGCAAATTGCACGATACGCGACTCCGACCATGAGTTGTCTGAGGCACTCCGTATGGATAGTTTCCCATTCCGTTTCGTTCAGATGATACGGAAAAAGAAACGCCCTACACTCCGGATCCAGGGCCATTCTTAGAAGAGCGTATAATGCTTTGTTCTCGGGATTTGCCATTGTGGAAAAATTAATGAGCGCTATTCGTCTACATCAATATGAATTACTGAACAATTGCCGATGCCCTCGCTGCACTGCATAAGCGTTGCCTAAGCCCTCACCGGCTGCACCTTCATCTTGGGTTTTTCGTACTGTTTCTTTTCGGTAGTTTTATACATAAAAAATACACCACAAAATTAACAGTCACCGTCTTCAACACATATTTTAAGTGAATCGGGCAAGCTTCCCTGCATAAGCGTCGCCTGCGCCCTCACCTGCTGCACCTTCATCTTGGGTTTTTCATACTGTTTCTTTTCGGTAGTTTTGTACATATGTTTCCTTCGTCGCCACACAGGCTCTTAAAACAAGAACAATGTTACAAAAAAAAAAGAAAAACGTCAACAAACGATCCCGCAATGACAGCAGGAAGACTGCAAAGAAGTCAAGATGACCGTAATGGCAGAAAAAAAAGTTACAAAGGCGAAAAATCAAAAACCCAGAACGGCTTCGGAGATTTCGTTCGCTTCGTCGGAACCGTCATCAGCACGGTCCGCATTGAACTCGCCCCAGCCTTCGCTCGCGCCACAGCCAATTCCCACTTCCATCGTGGACCACTTGAACACGGCATAAACGCGCTCAAAGCGTTCCAGAATTTCCGTCAAGGTATCCTCGGGCGGTTCGTCTTCGACAAGGAACGTCCCGTCAATAGCGAGCAATTCCGTTTCAGGCAATTCCTCGAACCGGCATTCGTATTCATCCATCATGATTTCATCGACGGAATAGCATTCTCCAGAATCCACGCTGGGCAATTCCGCATCCGGAAATTGCTCCATGAAATCCGACCACAAGGCGTCCAAATCCTCCTGAACACCCACGAACCGAACCAACACTCTACAATCCATACCATCTCCTAACTAACAAGAATATTATGTTTTCGCTCTTTGGCGTTTAAGCTTGTTAAACTTAATCTTGCGACGCCAACCTCGCCTTTGTCCAAACACGATGAATACCAGCGATATCACCGGATAAATCAAATTAAGAAGTCCACCAATTTTTGAATAGACCGTTTCAGTCTGCTTTGTCGGAACCTCTGTGATGTAAATTTGGTCAAGTCCCAACTGATCAATCTGTGCGAGGGAAAGCTCATTGCCGACCGAGTTACTTACAAGCGATATTCCGTCGTTTGTCGTCATAACCAGGTTAACCCCCATTTCGACAGAACGGACACCTACGGTGCGATAATGGAAATCGTTAATGGACTTCCAGTCCCAGCATGGGTTGAAATAAAGTTGCGTCGTCGGATCCATACCACGAACGAATTCCGAGAAATTTCCGTCATAGCAAATTGTAAACGAAACGGCATACGAGGAATTCCCAAGGGCAAGAACTTTAGCGGGAATAGGCCCTTCACCAATAACCGTGGAACCGACTTCTACGACGGGAAGTATATTGTGTTTGAGGTACTCCGCAAGCACCTCGCCATACTTGTCAATGAGAACAGCCTTGTTGATCAGCTTCCCTTCTTGATTGTTGTCCAAATCGACAACCTCAAGCGTCAACAAAATTGGCAACGAGAACTTTCTCGCCATTTCACGGACGTGTTCCATAAAGCGTTGTTCATCAAGGTCCTCGATTGTGAAAGCCTCCTCGCTAAACACGAGAATATCAGCCCCTTTTTCAAATGCAGCGATTGCAATTTTCTCGAAAGACTCCACATTCCGCTCGTAAGTCAAGATACCCCATTCGCTCTTGTCCTGGTCGAGCTTGGGCCCGATAGCCTGCGCCACTTTCACCGTAGATTGATCTTCTGTCCATGTGCCGTAACGGACAGCACCGCCCACATGCAACAATATAAGAACAGACAAAGCAATCAGACCAATGCGTTTGCCCACCGGTCTTTCCCAGCGTTCAAGGACATAGACCGCAATGGATGCAGTCCACGTAATCAAGAATGTCAATCCGAACTCGCCAATTACCGAAGCCAGTTGCAAAAAGGGTTTGTTGTCGTACTGTGCATAAGCCAAACTGCAAATCGGAATAACACTGCAAGCCGAAAGAATAAAATTCATGGTGCAGAAAATAGCCGGGAAGACAAGCGTATAGAGGAACGGACTCTCCTTGTGGCAATAAACAGAATCCCACACAAATGGAATCCAGAATACGCATGACGTAAAGACCATGAACAGACCGCCCGCGCCTTCAAAATCAGGACCGAGCACACCGTGAAAACGGAAACTGAGACCAATCACCAAAAAAGCGAGCAGGACCGCTTGTGCATACTTTTTGGGGCTGAAGTGCGCATAATACAAAAAGCAGAATGGCCAAATCCAAACGCTAAGAATATACAGAAACTTTATGTTCGAGAAAAATGGCGGTGCCAGTAAAAAGAAGCACCCAAGAATAACCATAAGAACGGGTTTATTGCAACTTAAAAATTTGCAAAAACGTTTCACAGACTCCATATATGGACACTCCTTTTAACTCACTTCTTATTAAGAAGTATAAATTTTTTTAGCACTATCAGGGATTGAAAAATGGAAAAAAACAAAACAAAAGGCCCTCAATGAGAGCCTTTTGTCTTTCTGGAGGTGAGGAGAGTCGAACTCCTGTCCAAAATCACGTCCATGTACGTTCCTACAAGCGTTCCCTTCGAATTTAAGATCTCGCCTCGTCCACGCCCAAGAAGGTCGGCGCGAATTTCAGCCAGCCTAGTAAATCTCGGACAATCACCCCAGGCATGCAATCATCCTATCCCATATTGCGTCCGGACGTACACCCCGATGGGAGCGGGATGAGGCCCGGCGTTGCCGTTAATTAGGCAGCGAGTGCGTAGTTTTCGTCAGCACTTATTTTTTTTCAGACTTTTTAACGAGTTGCCCTCGTCTGAGACCTCGACTTGCAACTAACACTTCGGTAACCCTGTCGAAACCAGAGCACCCCCTTGTGTTTTACACAAGGGTGCTCGGTTGAGACAGGCCTGTCGATTAAATGCGAGCTAGCGAGCATTTAAGCTCTTGAGAACGCATGCGTTCGAAAGACCCGGAGGGCAAAATTACTGCGAGTAGCAGAAATTTTGGCAAACCAGAGCACCCCCGGTGCTTAGATGCTCCAAATATATAAAATTCCACTGCTCTTGGAAAGTGATTCAAGATGGAGATTCCCGCTCAAGGCGGGAATGACAAGAATCAACTAGAACTTGACTTTATAAATTTGTGGCCAAAGCTTGCCCGTCACCCAAAAGTCCTTGCCGTCATAGGCAATCCCATTCAAAACATCAATGTTGTGGAAGCGTTCGCGAAGTTCCCCCGCCTTTTTCGAGAAATCTATATAGCGGAGTACCTTCCCGCTCGGGAGCTCAATCTCGGCAATCAAGTCCGTCTGCCAGATATTTGCATATAAAGTATCACCCACAACTTCAAGTTCATTTAAATTTTTGATGGCGTACTTTCCGTCGCGGACACTGATAATCCCGGTTACATTGAATCCGCCAGGCGCAATCTGCAAAAGTTCATCGGAGCCGTTGCTCATCAGCAGTTCGTCGTGCCACAGCGTAAGCCCCCAGCCTTCTGTCGGGATGCGGAACGCGCCCTTCTTTTTAAACGGTTTGCGCCCGTAAATAAAAGCCTTGTGCGATTTCCACGTCAGGTAGTAGATTTCATCGCCCAAAACCACGGAACCCTCGCCAAAATAACGTTCTTCAAGGCGAGCCGAATCAAGAACTTTACCATCGAGAGTGCGACGATAAAGTCCAGACTTCCCGTACAATCCCGTTGTTTCAATCATTTCCTTGCCGTCAAAAGACAGTCCCTGCGTAAAATGCGTAGTCTCGTGCGGAACGGAATCGAGAATTTCAGGCACTACCCGTGGCGTCTCGGCATGGACAGACGAGAGACTAAAGACGAATGACGAAAGGACAAATGCGAAAAGCGTCGTTTTGAAACATGAATTAAACTTTGACATATTTTAAAAATACAAAAATTGCGTTTTAGGGAAATTACTAAATTTGCAGCCATGGGTGAAATTAGAACTCCAGCCAAGGTTAAGATTGTCGTAGGCATTCTTGCAAAAAATGCCAATTCCGTAAATGCGGTACGCAACGTCCTCAAGGAACGTTTCGGCGAAGAAGACCTAAACTTGGAACCGTTTCCGTTTACGTTCACCAATTACTACAAAGAAGAAATCGGCGATGCCCCCGTCCGTGCGTTTTTCAGTTATGAAAACCTCGTCGAACGTGAAACAATTGTCGATATCAAACTTTGGACCAATGACATCGAGCTTGAAATCGCCAAGGAAAACGGAACGCCGGGGCTACGTCCGGTGAATCTCGATCCGGGCTACATGACTCTCGGGCAATTCTTCTTGGCAACAACCAAAGATCAACGCCAACGCGTCTATATGCAGCGGGGAATTTTCGTGGAGCCCACCCTCTACTTTCAGGACGGACATTTTCACGCTTTCGACTGGACTTACCGCGATTACCAAAGCGAAAAATACATCCATTACCTAGAGCAAGTCCGCGCCCGCCTCGCCTACCAGCACTCGACCGGAAAGCCCTACCGCCTGCGCACCAACCACTAACCAACAACTAGAAATATGAAAGCCGGAATCATTACAGTAATCCTTCTCATCATCAGTAACGTGTTCATGACCGCCGCCTGGTACGGCAACCTCAAGCTCAAGGAAATGCACATCAGCACCGACTGGCCGCTCATCCTTGTAATTCTTGCATCATGGGGCGTCGCGCTCATCGAATATTTCTTCATGATTCCCGCCAATACCATCGGTAGCAAAATCAACGGCGGCCCCTTCAGCCTGATGCAGTTGAAAGTCATCCAAGAAGCGATTTCCCTGACGGTCTTTACAGTTATCGCAGTAACGGTATTCAATAACGAAGCGTTGCAGTGGAACCACATTGTCGCTTTTGTGTTGATTATTGCGGCCGTATTTTTCGCATTCCTTAAATAAACGATTTATAACGAAATGAACATGCAAAAACGCCACTGCAAAATGCAATGGCGTTTTTAAGTTTAATGCTATTTGTAATCTTTATTTAGGACTGCAAAGTTTGTCAGCCCCGCTAATATCGCTTATATTGTACGGTCTGGTCCATTCGCTCCAGTCAGTTTCGTTGTTCTTGTCTCTCCAGACTATGCGAATCTGCACATAGTATCCGCAGATATCACGAATATGCCCTTCAATGCAATGAGACATTGCTTCTTCTGTCGCCATAAGCATACTCCGTTCAGCTTCGTCCGTAGATGCACTGAAAAGTTTCGAATGATTTGCAGACTTATAATTGTATTCTGCAGAACACATTGATAGTACCGACTTTGTTTGGGCTGCATCACCATAGTCAGACTCATCGACTCTCTTCGAAATAGAGGGTTCTTCATATGGGAAAGCTTCAATCCAGTAACAACTGTCACACAGATCAGAATGTTTCTTTCCTTCACATGAACCCTTGTAGTAATTATAATGTTCTAAAGAAGTAAACCAACGAGCTTCGTAATAGACCGTATCCGTATATTCCGATTCAAAGATATACTTGCTAATAAAATTATCCGTTATGGTGTATGTCGCCCTTGCACTGATAAATGTGATATCTTCCTTCGTTGAAGTATCCTTGTCCGTCTCGTAAGCCGTTGTATAACCCAACCAAATCTTTTGAGATGGCTCCGGCACATTGAGCGCCATGTAGTCGCGGTACGGAATTTCCGGCGTCAACTGGATTGTCTCTGTAAATGCAGATGTATCTCCGTCGTTGACAACCGCCATGCGGTAGAACGTCTCGATGTTGTCACGTCCAATAATGTAATAGGTGCGCAAGTTACCATCGATTTCAACGCCAACGTCTTTCCACTTGAAGTTCTTGGGATTGTATTCCTGCAGTTTGGAACTCTGGATAATAAATTTTCTGTTGGCATTTTCAACGTTATTCTCGTACTTCCAACTCAATTCCCAAACGCTCGGCGCAATTCGAGAAATCGAGAGTTCTGTCGGCGGATTCTTGATATCGTCTCCAGCACCCTTCTTCGGCACCTGAATCACGTTAGAATATGCGCTCAAGCCCTTGTCATCCTTGGCCGCAATTCTAATAAAGTAGTCACATGTATCCGCTTCAATCTTGTAGAAAAGGACATCCTTATTGATGGTGGCTTTCACATTTTCCCAAGATTTTCCATTGGCGAGATAAAGCTTCTGCATGACAAATTCCTTTGCCGGGCGTTTGTCTGCATCGGTATAGCTCCAAGAAAGCAGGTATTCGTTGTTACCCAAAGAATTGAGAGTCAGATTCACAGGAACAGCAAGATCAATTTCTTGGCCAGCAACCTTTGTAGTATCCGGAACAGGAATCAAGACTTCACTTGAGTAAGCCGAAGTTCCCTTGGAATCCTTAGCTGCAACGCGGACATACTTGCCACCGTTCTTGGTCGCGTCAACAATAATCATGGTCACGCCCTTGTTGGTCGAATCCAAGACAGCCCAAGACGGTTTCTTGTCGCTCAAATTAAGGCTCTGCAGTCTGAACCCGTTTTCGGGACGATTCGTGTTGTCAGTATAGCTCCAAGAAAGTTTGTACTTGTTGACACCGATGGAATCGAGCCTCAAATCCGTCGGAACAGCCAAATCCATGCTGTTGTTTGTAGAGCTGCTCGTACTATCCACTACGCGAGGGATGGTGATTTCTTCGGAATACTCGGAAACACCCTTGTCATCCTTGGCGGCAACGTGGAAAAGCAAACCGCCCTTCTTGTTTCCGTCAATCTTTACGACGTGAACACCCTTGTTAGTGGATCCATCATCAGACCACTTCGGGCTCTTGTCGTCAAGGTTAAGGCTCTGGAGCTTGAATCCCTGCTCCGGTCGGTTTTCGTTGTTGGTGTAGCTCCAAGAAAGCTGCCACATGTTATCGCCGACGTTTTCAAGCTTGAGGTTCGTCGGTGCGGCGAGATCTGCATTCGAAGTGGCATTCGTCCCTGTCGTTGTGACTTCGACCATGTCCGTGACTTTGGAAACGCCGCAATCATCCTTGGCGGATACGCGATAATATTTTCCGGCCTTGGATTTTCCAACAAGATTATACATGAAGACGCCCGTGTTGGTCGTACCCTCAGACTTCCATTTTGGCACCGAGTCCGACATATCGAGAACTTCGATAAGGAAGCCGGTTTCATCACGTTCGTCGTTTGCATCGTAGTCCCAAATGAGTATCCACTTGTCATCGCCGTTCTTGACTACTTCCAAGTTTGTAGGAGCGGCCAAAACTTCAGTAACAGCTTTACAGGATGAACTTTTTTTGGAAGATGACGAGTTGCCAGAATTCTTCCCTGTAGAAGAATAGCCGATATCATCGTCATCATCAGCGGCAGACGAGGATGAACTCGAACAGGCGCTAAGACCAAGGGCCAGGATTGCAGAAAGTCCCAGTTTCCAAAATAAAGGTTTATTCATAGATACTCCATTGGAAAAATTTCTTTTACAACGAAATATATCTTTTTTGTTACAAAAAAGATAAAAAATGTGCATTAGACCTTTAAAAAGATGAAAAATGTGCAAAAATACACAAAAAACGGCTTTTTTTGCAAATAAAACGGGCTATTTCAATTCTTTTTAGTAACGAATCGATAACATTCGGCCTGCGGCATGTACAAAATACACCCCATGAGGTAGGCCCAACATGCAGAATTCACGTCCGTAACCACGCTTAACAGCAACACCATTGACATCGAAAAGCGTCCATTTAGCTTCGGAAGCCAGACGAACAAGCCCCTTTTCGCGGTCAAACATAATGCTTGGACGATTCGTCTCAAATGACGTACGACCGTTCATCTGACGAATCACTGTACGCGAAGTATCTACACCCTTATCGAACTTGATGTTGCCGAGGAGCGTTTCGCCACCGAGTCCTTCCGCCGTCAGGTAGAAGTCCTGCACACCCTTGAGTTCCGGCATGTTGGAGCAGCGCACGTCAATCCACTTGCTCTCATCGCCCGCCGAGGGCAAATCGCACTTGGAAATCACGTCGCCCTTCTTACTTTCCTTGCGGATATTGAGCGTTCCGCCTGCACCGTTCTTCACCTGCACAAGCACGCCCGGGCCCACGATGGAATCCGTAATCACGTTCTCGAAAATCGCGTAGCCGCCATCCTTGATGGCGAACTCGTCCTTATCCGTCAAACGCACGCGGATGCCGTTATCGAAGCCGTTCGCGGGAATCGTATCGCGGATGATACGCAAGAAATCGAGACGGTCGAGTTCCGCATAATGCTTGCCCTTCGTAATCTCGATAAAGTTCGAGCCTCGTTTGAGTTTCGTGGGGATGTACACCACAGACTTCTCGGGGAACGCGCTCCACGCACCTGTCAGCGGCAATTGGATTTCCTGCTTCTTCCCGTTGATGCTCACAAAGTGAGAACTTCCGTTTGCGCCGTCTTCGGTCCAGTTGTTGTCGTAGCGGTAACGGATAAGGTAATCGCCCGCCTGCGGGATAATCATCGGCAAGCGAATCTTGCTGTCTTCATAGTTGATGTAGGCGCAGAACTCGCCGTTAGACGCCTTGGAACTGCTCGAAATATCCACATGCGTCAAGGCTCCGTGTTCAGCCTCGGCACTCAGATAACGCCCGAGGAACGGTTGCCCGAGTTCCGGCCAGCCGTCATCGGTATAAACTATATCTCGAACTTGGATGTAAGAGTTACCTTTGTCGTTCTTGTCGTAGTAATGGTTCACAAAACGCTGGCGGTTCACGTCCTGGAACGCTTCGCCGCCCGCAGGCCCGTAGTAGCGGCCATAACGGCTCAACAGAATCGTGCCGCCGCCATCCAGCAGCCTCTTGCCCGACTTGTCGACATAGCCGCTCGTAATCGACTTAGAGCGCCCCACCGTCGTCTTGTAAGAATTGTTCTCGAGATCCGCGCCTTTCTTGCAGCAGTTGTCCCACGCCGTAAAGAGGTAGTAATAGCCGTTATGCTCGATGAGGCTTGCGCCCTCGATTCCCGCGCCGCCGCGGTTCGCGATGTTGATCATCTTCGCACCATTCTTCACCTTGCCCGTCTTTTCGTCGAGTTCAAGAATGTGGATGCCCGTGCCCCACGAACCGAACGCCATCCAGACCTTGCCATCCAGGTCCTTCAGCACCGCCGCGTCAATCGCGTTGTACGAATCGCTCTTGACCGTGTGAATCACCTCGCCCATGTCCGTCCAGCCGTAGCCGGGCTTCGTCGGGTCGATTTCCTTGCTTGCCATGAAGCCCATGCCCGACGAGCGTATGCCCATCTCGGAACCGCAATAGTACATGCGGTATTCCCCGCCGATGTAATGGATATCAGGCGCCCAGATGTCAATCATGTTCGGCGCGTACTTGTAAAGCCACTGCGAAAACTTCGGCATGGCCTGTTCGCCGTTCTTCCAGTTCAACGCGTCTTCGGAAAACTGCATGAGCATGTGGTTGTCCGTCGTCGCGAGCGCATAGCCATCCTCGTAACGGATAATGTCCGGGTCATGCCCCGCCCAGCGGTGTTCCTTGGCGTACCAATCGGCCGCAAAAACCTGCCCCGCCAGCAGTGCAGAAAATACAAAAAACACGTTGAATCTTTTCATAACGCCTCACTTTTCCACACTGCCAAACCAAGTTAAATATATAATAAAAAATAGGAAGTAGTTAAGGAACGTTTCTCCTTAACACCCCCGAATTGTCATGCCCACGATATCGAAACTTTTTTAAAGAAAAACCAAGTTAGTGCTGTTTTTTAACAACTTTTTAAATTCAGTTATAACAATCGTAATCCACTTTAATCATAATGGAATGAACAAGGCCTACAACCAACATAATCAGCGATAGAACACCAACAACCAATTCACCCAACTCACCAGTCAATCCGTAAAAAACATAGCCTATTGAAGGAATAAATTCCATCATGAAAAAACACAAAGCGCACTTTTGAATTTTATCAAAAGTTTTTTTAGATTCCATTTTTCTTGAAACTTTCCAGTCAGAATCTAAAAACACATAGGCGTTTAACATCAAAATCATCACGAATACAAAAACGGAAAAACCTACAGAAATAGGTTGCGCAAAAATAAAAAACAACGTCAACATCATCAATGTTGGCCAGACATAACCATTTCGAGCTTTTTCTTATTTTTGTTACCATTATCAGACATCATACCCTTAATATACATTTACATACTGTCAATATTTAACATCGTAACGAATATTTAGATTAAGTCCTATCGGGGAGCTTTACGAGCCGAGGCACTCCGCTCTAAAAATCTTAGAACATCACCCGATACGGAATTTGCTTGTAAAATCATCGGCCCTTGAGGTCACCGCAACCCATTGACAAACGATTTTTAATTATATACATTAAATTTTGTTAATAGAGGTGTAAAATGCTTTTAAAATTCTTGAAATCAAAATTCGGGCCGGGAAAACCGATATTCACTGAAGACGCCGAGTCTCTCGGACTTTCGGCAGGCAATCTGCGTCAACAATTCAAAAAACTGGTTGATGCGGGTGAACTTTCACGGTTTGAACCGGGGGTCTATTTTTTGCCGGACCCCAACCACGAATATTACCCCATATCGTCGAACATGGTCGCCGAGTATAAGTATATCACCGATGGCGACGAAATTTACGGCTATTATTCGGGTTATACCTTCGCAAATCAGCTTGGGCTTTGTCTGCAGGTGCCGTATAAAGAAGAAATCGTCACGAACAACACCACCGCCATCGCTCGCGAAGTGAAGGTCGGAAAAATTCCATTTTACATCCGTCGCGCCAAAGTTGCCGTCACCAAGGAAAACCGCAATGTCCTTCAGCTTCTGGATTTACTTAAGGATGTCGAAGAATATACCGACTACTGCTGCGAGGAAGAAGCCCCTGACATCATCCGCAGGCATATCCTGCGCAACAAGATTCTCCGTGCCGACGTAGATAAGTACATCGAGAACTTCCCTCTAAAAACATACAAGTATATCTACGATTTGAGGCTTTATGATGTATTTGCATAAAAATAGAGAAAGGTTCTTAAATGTTTTGGAAACAGTAAGCAGGATATCCGGAATCCAAACAGATCTAATTGAAAAAGACTACTACGTTTCCCTTATCCTAAAAGAGATTGCGGCCTCGTCGGACAAGGCCGTTTTCAAGGGCGGCACTTCGCTTTCCAAGGCATTGAATGTCATCAACCGTTTCTCGGAAGATATCGACATTTCCTTTTCGGAGCATATCGGGGCATCACGTCGAAAGAAACTCAAATACAACATAATCGCCCCTATCACTAAGAAATTGGGCCTTGTCATCACGAATCTTGACAAGACGCAAAGCGACCGCGACATAAACAACTACATATTCGAATACAAGCCGCTCTGCAAATCCAACGCACATATCGTCCCTGCGGTTAAGGTTGAAACAAGCCTAGTTACGGCGGTCTTTCCATTCGAAGCGATGCCAATAGGGAATTACATCGCCGACTATGCAAAAGATATATCTTTGAGCGATTACGGACTGGAACCGTTCATGATGAATGTTCAGGCTCTGGAACGAACTCTAATCGACAAGGTGTTCGCCATCTGTGATTACTATCTTACCCAAAAGTCCCGCCGTCTATCGCGACATATCTACGACATCCATAAAATACTTCCGCTAGTTAAATTCGACGAGCATTTCAAAGAACTTCTGGAGAAAGTTCGCGAAATTCGCTGTTCATTAGACATCTGCCCTTCGGCAAAACCTGGGATAAACATCAATCAACTTTTGAAGGAAATCTGCGAGAAAAATTTTTTCAAGCAGGATTACGAAGGGGTGACTCAGTTCTTTATTTTTGACAATATAAAATACAAGGAGGCAAAAACCTCCTTGCAAAAAATAATTGATTCTGGTATTTTTGCAGAACGGTTCTAGAACATCACACGATACGGGATTTGCTTGTCGAAACTGCGGCCCTTGAGGTCATGGAAGCCTTTGCGAGCTGGAGCCATGTTGCCCGAGCGAGCGGCACGCGAAGCAATTCCGGTCGTTCCTTCCGAACTACTGGAGCTTTCGGGCAATGTTTCGCTAGAGCTTGATTCTGGCAAAGCCGCACTCTTAAATACGATATTTCCGACAATGGCTTCGCCAGAGATTCCCGATGCCGTCAGGTACAAATCCTTAATGCCGGCTTTGCTCTTGAGCGTTCCGCAGCTCACTTCGGACCAGCCATTGGCGGCGGCCTTAGCTGTCGAGAGGTCGCACTCGGCAAGGACGGTTCCGTCTTTTTTGCCATCGCGAATGGCGAGCTTGCCTGCGGTTGCATTTTTCACCTGTACAGAAACTTCGTCACTCTTGATGGAATCGGCCACAACGTTTTCGAAGATGGCGTAACCACCGTCCTTGATGGCAAATTCGTCCTTGTCGGTGAGGCGCACGCGGATGCCGTTGTCAAAGCCGTTTGCAGGAATCGTATCACGAATCACGCGCAAGAAGTCGATGCGGTCAAGTTCCGAGAAGAATCCGTTCGGCTGAGGCTCGATTTCAATAAAATTGCCACCACGCTTGAGCATTGCCGGAATCATCTTCACGGACTTTTCCGGAAATGTGCCCCAGGAACCTGTCGGCGGGAGCGTCACAGTTTGAGACTTGCCATTAATTGTAACTTTGTGCGTAGCATCGCCGTCGCCACCGTTAGCATAGCGGTAACGCAGCAAGTAATCGCCAGCCTGCATGATGTTCATCGGCAAACGAATCTTGGAACCCGCGGTGTTGATGTAAGCGAGGTATTCGCCATTCGAAGCCGTATTGCTACGGGTAATCGCAAGGTCGCCCGAAGCAGCACGAGTGAGCACGCCATGTTCCACTTCGGCGCTCAAATAACGTCCGAGGAAGGGCTGTCCCATCTCAGCCCAGTTGTCATCGGTAAACACGACATCGCGAATGTGGATGTGGTTGTACTTGTCGCCATTGAGATCGTAATAGTGATGCACAAAGCGCACGCGATTCAAGTCCTGGAAGGCTTCGCCGCCGCCGGGCCCCACATAGCGGCCATAGCGTTCCAAAAGAATCGTGCCGCCGCCATTTGCCATGTCGTAGCCAGCGCGGTCTTTGTACGGTCCCGTTACCTTGTCAGCACGGCCGTAAGCGGTTTTGTACGTTGTCTGTTCAATGTTCGGGCCTTGTTGGCAGCACTTGTCCCAAGCAGTAAACAAGAAGTATTTGCCCCCGTGTTCAATGAGGCTCGGGCCTTCTTCGGCACCGCCGCTCGCCTTGCTTGTACGGCGCGCAATGTTATAGACAGTCTTGTCATCGCTTGCCTGCAAACCGGTCTTTGCGTCCAACTTAATCAACTGGATTCCAAGCCCGAACGAGCCGAAAGCCATCCAGTAATTGCCCTGTGTATCGCGAACAACATCTGCGTCAATGGCATTAAACTTGTCGGTCCCATCTTTGGTATGGAAAACATGACCATGGTCCTTCCAGCCATAGCCCGTCGTTCCCGGCACAATGGATGTAGTCGCTTGGTAACCGATGGCAGAGTTGCGCTTGCCGAATTCCGACACGCAATAATAAACGCGGTATTCGCCGTTCATGTAAAAGATATCCGGAGCCCAGATACCTTCGGTTTTCGGAGCGTACGTATAGGCCCACTTCGGAACACCGCCCACAGTCGCCCTATGGTCGCGCCAAGTGTAGGCATCTTCGCTTGTCCACAATTGCAAATTATTGTTCGTGCTCATGAGGGCGTAACCTTCCTCAAAGCGAATCATGCTCGGATCATGTCCCGGTTGCAAGTTGTCCTTCGCGTACCAGTCGGCAGCCATCACAGTCGAAACGCCGAAGGCACCAATTGTCGCGGACATCGGCAAAAGCGAAAGCGCCGCCAACGTCAGAGATTTAAAACCATTCATACCAAACTCCTTATATAAATAAATTCACTAGATCCTATCGCAGCGGCTTCACTTTGCTCCAGGATGACAATTCTTTTCGTTCTTAGATCCTTCGACTACGCTCAGGATGACACTCTGCGGCGGCTTCGCCTTGCTCCAGGATGACATTTTCGCGTTGTCATTCTGGAGGCTGCAAGCCGATAGAATCCACGAGCATCCAAGCATAATTCTACCTTATCACAACCTTTGCGGTGGTACGACTAGAGCGGACAAAGTAAACACCTGTACGCACCAACTTTACACCGATTTCATTTCCAAAACCGCGACGGACGACAACGCCGTTCACATCGAGCAAAGCCCAAGACGCTCTTTGCGACAAGCGAATCAAGCGAGCCGCACCATCGTAAATCGCGAAACGAACGGGAGTCGCACCAACTGCACGCGACAATTCCAACCCCGTCCTGTCCCCCACTCCAGAATCCGAAGGAATCGAATCGTTACGAACTGAATCCATCGGCGGTTTCACTTTCGGCAACTCCGCTTTTGCAAATTGCACTTTCTGGTTGTCCGTCCCTGTACGAACCCATGTGATGAGCGGCATGCCTACGTCCTTGGAAATGTTCAGCACATCGCCCAAGTAATCGCTATCGTAATCCGCAAACAAGAAATAACCTTTTTTTGCAGAAGCGTTCTCGATGCGGATTTCGCAAGAAGTCGCCGAGGTTTTCACCGTATCCAAAAGCGTTTTGGGCGGGCAATAGTAGCGGCCCGTTGCAAAATTCTTGAGCGTATAATAGCGGGCGGAATCTCCACGTGCAAGCACCCAGAGCTGAGCCTCGTTCTTTTCGTCAGCAGTCTGCTGCACCACGATACCGTCGTTATCTTCGAGAGCCAAATTGCTATGAGAAACGACCATGCGGTAACCGCCAGCTTCGAGAAGTGCGTTGTTGACCGGATCCACGCCGCTTGTACGCTTGACCTTTTGAATGTTCCCGTCGCGGTCGTAATAAAGGTAGTCGATGTTCACGGAACGGCGGTATGTCCAGCCACCCGGAGAGTTTGCACCGTGGTACATGAAATACCAGTGCCCGAGATACTTGAAAATCGCCTGGTGGTTCGTCTCGGAATTCTCCATCTTGTCGTTGATGACGCCTTTTTGCGTCCACGGTCCGTTCAGGCTCGGCGCCATGGAATAATTCGTCGTCGAAGGGTAACCGGCAGCATAGCTGAAGTAATAATTCCCGCGGAAATAATGCATCCACGGTGCTTCAAAAAAGTCCTTAATCTTGATATCTTCGGGCGTGCCCGCAAGTTCAATCATGTTTTCCTTGAGCTTCACGCGGCGGCCTGCATTCCACGACCCCCAATACATCCAGATGTCATCGCCATCGTAAAAAATCGCGGGGTCAATGTTCAATTTCACATCGTTCGGCGTATTGTCGGTGATAAGCGCATGCCCGATGGCATCTTTCCACGGCCCCGACGGATGGTCCGCGACCGCAACGCCAATGGCAAAGCCTTCGCTCCCATTTTCCTTGATTGTCCCGTGATGAACAGCCACATACCAGTAAAATTTGCCATTCCGGTATTCGCAGTGACCCGCAAAAGCGCTCGCATTCGCCCACTTGAACGTCTTGACACTCAAAACAGCTCCGTAATCGTGATAATGCTCCATGTCGTCGGTCACGAGCACATGCCAGTCGTTCATGATGAATGCCTTGTTGTTATTGCCCTGAGGCCCCTGTTCGTCGTGGCCAGCAAAGATAAAAAGCGAGTCGTTATGCACGAGTGCAGCGGCATCGGCGGAATAAAACGCGGTCGTCAAAGGGTTCGCCGCAAAAGATGCCGAAACAAGCCCAGCAACAAAGCACGAACTCGAAACAACCGAACAAACCGCACCTTTTACAGCACGATTCCGTTTAGCAAGAGACACCAAACCCTTCGATTCCATAAACTTCTCCCATACATCCACACTCGTTAAAAGCCCGGTGACAATAAATATATACTAAAAATTATTAAAAGTCCACATATTTTTTAGTTATCCGTTACCGATTATTGGCAATTAGTCATTAATTTGGGGCTATTTTCCACTAGAGATTAGCAAGCGATCAAATTACGCCACATTTTTTTGAATTAAAAGTCCACAGTTTTAAAAGTAGTTCGAAGGTTTGAAGTCGGGTCTTCGGCACTTTGAGGTTTGAGGAATGAGCACTGCGACAAGCGTGTCAGCCTGAGTGATATGTAACGGAGTCGAAAAATCTAGTGTCATTAAAACCTGACACTCTGGAGGGGGCGAAGCACCCGATAGAGTCCACCGCTTTGGATCCTATCGGTCGCCTTTGGCTCCCTCCAGGATGACACCTCTTTCGTCTATCGTCTTTCGCCTATAGTCTTTCGCCTTGGTTCGGCTAATTCGACAGGCTCACCGCAATTCGCAAGATGAGACAATTCACGCCAACCGTTTTGCACACTCGCGGGCTTCACGGATAATTTCATCTTCGCCTTCGACATGCCGGCCACGCATCACGAATTTGCCGTTGCACATCACAGAATCGATAGCACTTGAATTTGCAGAATAGACCCAGTTGCTATAGATGTTGTAGCACGGCACCATGCGTTCGTTGTCGAGATTCAGTAACAAGCAATCCGCGAGATAGCCTTCCTCGATTTTTCCTGCATGGATTCCAAAGAAATTCGCCACATTGCAAGTCGCAAGGTCCAGAGCATCTTCTGCCGGGAGCGTTTCCGCCGTACCGAGATACTTCGCCAGGAGAGCAATCGTTTTCATTTCTTCTTGCATGTCGAGGTTGTTGTTCGACGAATCGCCGTCCGTCCCGAGTCCGAGTTTCAAGCCGTCCTTGAGCATTTCGGCAATTTGCGGCATGCCGCTGTTCAGCTTCAAGTTGGAGCAAGGATTCAAAATTGCAGTCGCACCGGATTCCGCGAAAATTTTACGATCAGATGCGGAGAAATGCGTACAATGCGCCGCAGAAAAATTCGAATTCAAGCCGCCCAAACGTTTCCAGAATTCTACTGGAGTGCAACCATATTTTTCATTGCAGGTCTTAATTTCAAAAAGCGTCTCGGACAAATGAGTATGAATCTTGTAGTTTTCGGAACGAGCAAGTTCAATCAACTCAGCAGTCTTCTCCTCGCCCACCGTATAAATGGCATGCGGCATCACCACAAGCTGCACTCGATCCGATTCTCCCGTATGCTTTTTCAAAAAATCTACGTTGTTCGCCCAAGCTTCTGCCGACATCAGCGGTTCCGCAAAAGTGACACCGATGGCCGCACGAATCCCCATCTCCTCGACCACACGCATCGTTTGTTCGCGGTGCCAGTACATATCCGCAAAAAATACCGTCCCCGACTTGATCATTTCAAGAACAGCAAGGCGACTCCCCACGCGAATATCATCATCCGTAAGTTTCGCCTCGGTCGGCCAAATATATTCGTTGAGCCATTTGCCAAGTTCCATGTCATCGGCAAAACCGCGCAATAAGCTCATCGCAGCGTGCGTATGACCGTTATAGAATGCGGGCATAATTGCAAAGCGCGAACAATCGACAATTTCCGCCCCTTCGTAATCTGCGGCATCCAAAGTGCGATTCACTTTTTCAAAAACGTTACCGACTACAAGTATATCAGTACGAACTGGACTCGCACATTTTTGAGGAAACAAAACGGATTTCAATATGGTCTTTTTCATTTTTCCTTCTTATCGCAAAAAAAATATTGAATTGCACCATTTTTGATTATATTATAATAATATGAACTACGATTGTCCAGAAACATTACCGATTTCGAGGAATGAATTTTCCCAGATAGAACTGTTCAAAAATATACAGTTTGAAAAACTTGCTGGTTTTCTATTAAAATGTTCCGTTAAATACTTCGATAAAGGCGAAACCGTACTCTCCCCTTCCACCCGCAAAAAAGCGGTGTATATTCTTATCAGCGGCTTACTCCAAGTGACGGTTGAATCGGAAAAAGGAGGAACGTTCTCTGTGGCAATCAACCCCGGCAACTGCGTTGGGGAAATGTCCGCACTAGACAACACGACGCCTTGCGCAACAATCATCGCCAAGGAAAAAAGCAAGATTCTCTACGTCCCGGCAGATATCGTACTGTCGATGGTCCGCGTTTCACACGAACTCTGCTTGAACTTTTTGCTTTTGTTGAGCCAACGTCTCCGCATGGACAACATTATAGTCTGCGAAAAACTGCACCACATCCGTTGCATCGAAGAAAATGCAAAAATCGACCCGATGACAGGGCTGCACAACCGTCGCTGGCTAGAGGACATGTACACACGCGAAATGCACCGCAGCAACGTAGGCAATTTCAAGCTTGTCGCATTCATGCTCGACATCGATCATTTCAAGCAAGTGAACGATACCCATGGACATCTCGCCGGAGACCTTGTGCTT